>Ga0209272_10001190_pt1 | contig 17282 bp, 11 predicted proteins | sample tdDd002_FD_187125 | JGI IMG/M metagenome (GOLD analysis project Ga0209272, IMG submission 187125) | Marine sediment microbial communities from the Atlantic coast under amendment with organic carbon and nitrate - tdDd00.2 (SPAdes)... | ecosystem: Environmental > Aquatic > Marine > Coastal >... | reverse complement strand
GAACCGAGTGCGACAGATGCGAGCTCCGGATATCGGGTCCTGACGAATCGCAGGCCACACAGCGCGCGAAATCCAGCAGGAAACACAAACACGGCGATGATCGCAAGACTCGCAGCACCAACTATCAACGGTGTGTCGGCCTCGGTGTAGTAGGTAACCGCCAGGAGCGACACGGCGCCGCCGGCCAGGATCGCAAGCAATGTCTCGACGACCGTCAGCGCAGCGCCTGCGGCGGGCGGAATACCAACGGCGGAGCCCATGCGGGCTCGCTCGACAGCCAGGAGCACCTTGCCGGGAACATACCTGTAGAGATACGAGATCCACCATATTCGCAGGTAGCTCTTGACCTGACCCGCTGAATAATGACCCGTCCGGCGGAGCAATATTACCCACCCGACAAACAGGCACTGGTACGCGGCGATTGCTGACAGAAATGCACCGGCGAGACTCAGTCCGTCCCACTGCGGTCGTAACGACGTCAACGCCGAGCGTCCGGAATACACCTGCCAACACAGGTACCCGACGATCGCCACGATCAGCAGTATCCGAACGACGTCATAGACCCGTGACCAGGTCAATCCGGCAGGGCTCTGTCTGCTCACCGGTATTCGATTACCCAGTAAATTGCGAGTGGACCCGGAGCCGGGATTTTCTGCATGCGGATTTGTTCGAAACCAGCTTCCAGTATTTGCGGATGAATCGAAGCCGCGTTGCTCTCGTGATAGTGTCCATGGAATCCCGCGAGCCGACGGCCGAAACGATACAACAGGCTCTCCGTAGGAACGCTGACCAGCAGAGTGCCGCCGGGTTTCAATCGGTCCCGGAAGAACGCGAGAGTGTCGTCCAGCGGTTCGATGTGCTCCAGCACCTCCGCCGCAATTATCGTATCAATGCTCTGCGGAGGCAGCTTGTTCTCTGCTTCATCGGGGGTAAGCAAAGTCACCTTCTTGAGATCCCAGGTGTCGACAAGCAAGCGGGCGGGATCGAGAACAATATCGACACCGTAGACCTGGTCCGCGACCTGGCTGGACTCATCAAACAAAACGCCGGTTCCGCAGCCGAAATCCATCACCGTATGCGCGGAGGCATCGTTCATCCTGCCGCAGGATTCGCGGAAAAATTTCGCGACAACTTCAAGTCTGCGCCACGCCATCCAACGCAAGAGCGGATTACGATGCAGGTAACTTGGAATGGCCATTTCATCCCTGTCCTCGTCGGAGACGCAATCAGCCATACGAGACAGCAGGTCTTGGGGGATTCTTTTCATGCGAGTTCGAGTTGCCGCAGTCAAAACCGATAAGTAATATTTGCAAGTACCGTCTTGCGATCGCCCGCACCGACCTCAATCGTGGTCTCCCAGGCATCAGACATCATCATGTGCATACCAATACTCGGGTTGAAGTCCTGTTGCTGCGACAGTTCAGCGGCAAAATCGAGGTCAATCGGACGTGGTATGGGTCCACCCGGTGGTGCGATCAGCGGTCCAAGGTCGATACTGAGTGTGCCACTGTGTTTCTCGGTGGCATCGACAAAGTAGCCGCCAACCCAAAGCTCAGTGTGATCGCCGAAGCGCAACCCCAGTCGCGGTTGAATCGTTGTCGCCTCGACCGATGAATTGAAGTCCCCTTCGAGATTGGTGTCGGTGAACGTGCCGGTCACGGACGCGAACCATTTATCCCCACCAACCGCAAGTACAATGCCGCCACCATAGACGTCGCCGTTATAGTCCACGACCAGGGAATTGACGTTGGGCGGCAACGGCAGCCCTAGCACGCCAAGATCGATCGTTGTATCACCGTCGATCCTGCCGTAAATGCCAAAAACGTTCAGAAATGGCGTCACCCAGACATCGAAATGGATATCGGTGTGCCTGATTCGGTTGTCGATCGGCAATATGCTCGGGTCTGTGATCGGCAGTACGGGTGGCGAGAAGCTCAACGCATCGAGCTGATATGGCTGACGCATGTAGAAGTAGTCGATGCCAATACCCCATGTCCGCGGTAATTTGCGATCGCCGGCGAGGCCATTGGCAAATAACGCATCGGCCTGAGCAGCAAGCGGCAGGATCATGGCCAGCAAGGCCAGCAAACAACGGTTTTTAATGAGATTCTCCCCCTAAGTCAACGGCCCCCAAGAGTGCGGCGAGCCGGATCACTAGCAAATATACCACTCAAACCAACCCGGAATGGCCTCGCAAAGATTTGGGCGCTAGCCCAGCGCACGAGTTCCTATCACACGAGAGTTCTGGGGTTCAGGAGTACACTAGTGGAACCAAGCATCTTGCGGGTGTAGTTCAACGGTAGAACATCAGCTTCCCAATCGGAGTCGCTGAGTTGGGCATCTATCTAACCGCTTGATTTCCGTGGTTCTGTGACCGCCGGTTTCAAAGAGTTAGATCACTCAAAAGTAACCAACTGAGTCCACCGAGCTTTCTGAGCATCCTCAGTTTTACTCTCACAACAGAACCTGTTTTGGAGTCCTGGTGGAGCTGTGCCCTCCGAAGACAGGGGGCACAGGTTCGACAAAACGCGCCATCGTTTTGGACGCACGTAGCGCGCCCGTAGGGTGAGGGCCGTAGGCCCGAATCAATCCTGTCGGGCGTGCCATTTATCTATCACTCTGCTCGAAGTAAGTGGCCATAACGCCCAAGAGTATGCACGGCGTTTTCAAATAAAATCGTGATATCCAGTACGAAATTGCGATCTTTATTCGACAGATCTTTCTCTGACTCAAAATAGTTGTGGCGAATCTTGGTCATCATTGCCGACCTGTCCTGGGTCAGAATTTCCAGCGTCTCTATTTCGCCGGAGTCCTTTGATTCGATCGCATCGATAGCGGTCAGGACCATGAAATCGATGCTTTCCATTATGTTTCTGCCGAGTTCGCCTGCACGCGGGCTGTCGTGCCGTTCCAGCATCTGCACGGCCAGGCGGTGCACAATATCCTCGAGCGTAACGAGCTGCTCTTCCAGCTTGGTCGTTCGAATCAGCTGGTCTGATGTCGCTTGGCTGAGCCCGCGGGCAGAAATGTCGGACAGGGTTGAGCCGATCCTTCCGGAAATTTGAACAAATGCCTCGTGATAGGCATCAGGGTGGTGATTATCAGCACCACCGGTATTTTCGCGAACATAATCGATGTATTTCGGCAGTCGCTCGAGGAGACGAAATTGCTCCTTTTCGATGAGCATGAGTGCGGTTTCCGGTGACTCCGAGGCGCGCTCATGTATGAACGCTTCCTTGGACAAGATCTCTGCAGAACTCGGCGGAAACCATTGCCGAATGCGATCCAATATCGGCCGATGTACGAGCAACAAGAGCAGTGCGGCACCAAACTGGAAAATCAGGGCGACGTAGACGGCTTGAGTAGCAATACCAGCAGATAACTGTCGTGCAAGTGCGAATACCAAAGGCCATCCGGTCAGCAATTCGACGTAAAATAGAACAACAAACGCAACTGTGGCTACTGTATCGAATGCAATCTGCGTAACGACGACCTGGCGGGCGCGACCATGAGCATGAAACGAAAATACATAGGTAAGCAGACCCGTGCCGGCTTGTGCCCCGTACATCGCCATCGCAGTCTCTTCCAGTTCAAGAAATCCCGAGGCGGCAAAGGCAATGGCAATCATCATGATAGCCAGGTTTGATTGCACCAATAACGTCAGTACAAGCCCCAAGACGAAGGCGATCATGTAGTGATCGTGAATATTCTGCAGGAGCGGGGCGACCCAGTCGGCACCAGCGTAACCGGCAGCGCCGGACTTCACCAGGTACAGCCCGTACATGATCATGGCTAGTCCAAACAGTGCTCCGTAACCGTTTACGAACCGCTTTGGAAAATGAAAGGTACTGCCAAGTGCGGTTACTCCGAGCACCATCAGGGCCAGTACTTTCAGGCTGACCATTGATGCGAACACGATGAGACTGCAGCCGGCGTTTGCCCAAAATACGATTGGTGCAGCTTGTCGGACCTGCATCATGCCGGCTTGTACAAAGTCGGAGAGAATAAACGCAGCCGCTTTGCCGCTTTGAGTCATGAAGCCGAGCGTTGCCCCGGACGCGAACATGCCAACGGGATTGCCACTGGCTTTGGTGATCAAATTCTGAAATGAACCACCGGTAATCTTCTGTAAATGCGAGCCGGCATAGTGAATGCCGATTAGAAATATGCCTATACCGCCCAACACGAACGCGGCGAGCTCTAATGATGACTCACTCGCCTCCTTGAGTTCTACTGCAGCCAACGCCACGCTTGATACGAAGACCAAGAGGAGGCTGACGACGAAATACCTGATCCGTTTAATTATCATAGGATATCTAGAGAATGATGCCTTCCAGAACAAGCTCAGAAATTTGCTCCGTGCGTTCCGCTGATGCGCGCTTCAGGACGTCATTGAACTCGGGGAATTCAGCCTTGATGCGGTTGAAGTTCTCTTTGTCCAGGATAAGCAGGTCGCAGAAACCAATGGCCCTGGTTGTCGCTGTCCGTCGCTCCCCTAAAACCATCGACATGAATCCGAAATAATCTCCGTCGCCGAGTGTGCCCCAGGACTTCTGAGATTCGGCAGAGATGATTTCGACACTGCCCTCAACGATAAAATAGATGCTCCTGCCCATCTCGCCCTCACCGGCGATATTGCTGCCAGGTGTAAAGGTTCTGGATTCCAAACTGATAAGCAGTTCGTCCCGGAGAATGGGGGAGCAGTTCTTGAACAGCGGCACGGTTTTGAGAATATTGCTCGCGAGGTGTAACAGAATTTCGAGTCTCAGCGGTCCAGGCAGATCATTGAGCATGTCGTTCTTGTTCATGCCGCGATCGTGTTCCCAGACATACTCGTAGTAATTCCTGACTTTCGCATCGATCTCTGCGGGGACTTGCCGTTGTCGCAGGAACTCTGTCACCGAATCAATACGTTCCCAGTGACTATTCTTGGCGGCTTGTATGCTGCTCAGGAGCGACGCAATACTGCCGATGATGAACGCATACAGTGAAGCGCCCATCAACATGATAACGGCCGATAGCACGTACTCGGCACTGCGAGCGGGTGTAATGTCGCCGTATCCAACGGTAGTCATTGTCGTGATAGTCCAATAGATAGACCGGATGTATTGAGCCACTGGACCGGAGTCAACAATACTCGCCCGAGCGGCCCAACTATCTGCTGGAAATCCGCTGGAGAAGGCCGAGAAGAACCAGATGCACGCCAGCCAGTGCATTAATAACAATATCGAAACCAGGAACTTGACGACTCTGAGAGCGCCTGGATTACTCCAGCTGAAAGCTTCCCAGCGCCGCAATATGACGAACAGGCGAACGATGCGCAGTAATCGCAAAAGGCGCAGTGCCAGCACCAGGGAACCACCAAGGAACTGTCCGTTGCCGATAAGTACCCAGGCAATCAGATCCAGCGGCAGGCTGCCGAGGATATCGACTGCCATCAATCGTCGTGCGTAGTGCTTCGTACAACTTGGCCGGTCGGAAACCTCGATGCCGTGTCGGCGAAACGTCGTACAGCAATTCAGAAATATATCTGCGATGAAGAACAGGTCTATCAGATAGATGATCTGAAACCCGGAAAGAGCGCTGCCCTGATTGAAGGCAAACTGATACGGCAGCATCACGCAACTGATAAGGATGAGCGCCAGGATCAGGCTATCCCATAGAAGTCTCGTTCTGGAGAGCTCTTTAATCATGCGAAATCAGTACGCGCCCAATGCCTCTTCTTCAGTTTTCGACACGCTCAATATTGTTGCGAAGCCCGAAATATCAAAAACCTCCTGCACCGTTTCGTTAAGACAACAAATCTTGAGGTCACCCTGGCTCGCTTTGAGCTTTTTCGCTGTTGCCAGGAGAATACGCAGGCCAGCGCTGCTGATGTAATCGAGGTTTTCGAAGTTGACAAGTAATTTTTGCGCACCGGCATCAATCAAGCCATTGATCTCGTTTTCTGCGTCCGGCGAAGTATTAGTGTCCAGGTTCCCCTGGAAAGAGAGTATCCGTACATCGCCTGATTCTGTTACTGAAATTTCCATAGTGTATTTCCCGGGTATCGGTTTTGTGTTTTATGCGAGGTGCATGACTAACGTTACGACATTGCTATCGCGACGTCTTTGATAACTGCATTCATCCATTAATTCGGTTACAAGCAAGACACCGAGTCCGCCGATATCGCGTTCTTCAAGCGACAGAGACGTATCCGGTCCTACGCTGTCAAACGGGTTAAACGGTACTCCGTCGTCTGCAACGATAATGACCAGTTGCTCGGCAGTAACCGATATGTCGATGTTGATCTGATGGTCTTCGTCGTCATTGAAGCCGTACGAAATTATGTTGTTCAACAGATCATCAAAGACGATGCAGACTTTCTGAGTGACACCGGCTGCAAGACTATGCTCTTCTGCAAAATGCGTGAATTCGGCATTGATGCGTTCAATTTCAGCCAGATCTATTGCGGCGACGAGATGCAATTCGTCGGTGCTGATTTTCTCCGGTGTTTGTTCCACCCGGAACGCGAGAAGTGTGATGTCGTCTGCCTGCTCTGCACCAGTGGCGAACTGCTCGACGGCCCGCAGAACCTCACCCGTCAGCTTGTCAGGTGTGTTGTCCGCTTTTCTGAGAAATTCCTCCAGTCGATCCTCGGAGTACAGTTGATCCGACGTATCCATTGCCTCCGTGACACCATCTGTAAACAACAACAGTGTGTCTTGCTCGCCGATCTGAATCTGATCTTCCCGGAATGCGACACCCTCTACGGCGCCAATAATAGGACCGTGACGCTGATCGAGGCAGTCGAGCTTGCCATCACGTCGAAGAATGTACGGCGGATTGTGCCCCGCATTGGTAAAGCGGAGTTCACCTGAGCGCACGTTCACAATAGCGACAAAAAGAGTCACAAACATACATGCCGGATTGTCCGCACTGAGTTCTTCGTTAACTCGGGTAACGATGCTTGCTGGAGAGGAGTCGTCCGCTGCCTGCGTCTTGATCATTGTTTTCGTTACAGCCATGAACAGGGCTGCAGGTACGCCCTTGCCAGACACGTCACCAAGTACCAGGCAGATTTCATCTTCGCTGATGAAAAAGAAATCGTAGAAATCGCCACCCACTTCACGCGCGGGCTGCAGCAGGGCGTGAATAGAAAATTCAGTTCGCTCAGGAAAAGGGGGAAAGTCGACAGGCAGCATGCTCATCTGGATGTCACGACCGACGTTGAGTTCTTGCTGCATGCGATCTTTGTGTTTCTTGATCTGGTCCATGCTGCTTTTCAGAGCCAGGTGAGTCGCAACCCTGGCCTTGAGTATCGGCGGGTTGACCGGCTTCGTCATGTAATCTGCGGCGCCCAGTTCGAATCCCTGAGCCTCATCAGTTGTCTGATCCATCGCGGTCAGGAATATAACCGGCACATCCTTTATCTTCTCGTTGTCCTTTAGTCGCCGGCAAACCTCGTAACCATCCATCTCCGGCATCATGATATCCAGCAAAATGAGGTCGGGTGACTGCTTCTCGGCAATCTTGAGAGCCATCGGACCGCTGGTGGCTGCTTTGACGATGTAATCGGCGCTCAGGATGCCTTTGACGACGTCGAGATTCTCGGGTGTGTCATCGACCGCAAGGATCGTAAATTTTTCAGTTGTCTCGGGCATGAATCGCTATGTTTCAGTTGAGGCAATCATCAATTTTGGCGAGCAGGGTATCGGGGTTAATCGGCTTGGTGATATAACCCACAGCACCTGCCGCAAGTGCATCTGCTTCACTTTCAGCATCACTTTTCCCCGTCAAAAAAATAACCGGTATGCCGGCAGATGCCGCATCTGACTTCAGTTTTCGGCACACCTCAAAACCATCCATTTTCGGCATCCGGATGTCCAGTAGTATCAGGTCAGGTGGCTGCTTTTCGACGATCTTCAGGGCCATCATGCCATTGACCGCGGCCTTTACGATGAATTCGGGAGTCAATAACCCCTTAACCACATCAAGGTTTTCGGGCGTATCGTCAACGGCCAACACGACCGGTTTTCTCTCCTGCTCGTTCACTCAGGTGTAATCCTTGCTATGAGTTTGCATCGAGAATCGGCTTGAGTTCTTCGGCTGCTGCTTCGAAATCATACTGTCTTACCCGTTTTCTCACGGACATCAGAGAATCATGCATTTCGGTGCCCTTGGTTTGGGCGATGAGTTCATCGAGGAGTTCCTCGGACTCAGTGTCGTATTCTTCGAGCTTGGCCAGCAGCGCCTGCAAGCTTTCGCCGATATCATCGGGAATGACGCCAGCAGCGTCAGATTCCGGCTGGCTCGCTGCAGCCAAGTCAGCAAGTAGTCCGACAATCCGATTGAGTTCCTGTTCAGCCGCTGACAACAATGCGTCGGGTAGATCGCCAGGCTTTTTCTTGAGTGATGACTCAAGCTTTGCCGCGGTTTCCTGTAGGTCATCCGCACCTATCGCACCACCGACGCCTTTCAGCGTGTGCGCCAGGCGCACGGAGAGTTCGTTGTCATTGTCAGCGAAGGCCGAGCGAATCTCACTTATCGCACTAGCCTGATTCTCTGCAAACTTATTCAGCAGCTTCAGATAGGATCCGATATTGCCGCCAACTCTCGCGAGGCCCGCTTCGGTATCAACGCCCGCGATTTCTGGTAGTTCAAGCGAATCGGCAGCTTCGTCACCCGGTGCATCAGGAACATCACGTTCCTTGTGTTCGACCCATTTGAGCAGCGTTTCAAAGAGGACCTTTGGAATGATCGGTTTGGCAATGTGATCGTTCATACCGGCTTCCTGGCATCGTTGCCGGTCTTCGTGCGTTGCGTTAGCCGTCATCGCCAGTATCGGCAAGTCCTTGTATCGCTCGTCCTTGCGCAGCTCACGCGTCGCAGTGAAGCCGTCCATTACCGGCATCTGAACATCCATCAGGACGCAATCGTATTTGCTCCTGTTGACCATTTCGATCGCTTCTTTGCCGTGGTTGGCAATGTCGACTCTGAATAGCGCCTGCTCCAGCAGTTCGCGAGCGACCTGCTGATTGATCTCATTGTCCTCGACTATGAGCAATGAAGCTCCCTGTATCGGTTGCAGGGCCTCCATTTCCGCTTGCCGGCCCGATAGGTGCTGCATACCCTTCTTGGCAACGTGCTGACCGAAAGCATCCATTACCGCGTCAAACAGGTGCGATGGACTGACCGGTTTCGCGAGCAGTTTGTCGATGTATTCGGTTCCGGGTTTGTCGGTCAGGCCGCTTGTTCCGAACGCCGTCACGATGATGATATGCGGTTCTTTAGGCAGCTTAAGTTTCTGTTTTATCTTTTGTGCCGCTTCGAGTCCATTCATGCCTGGCATTAGCCAATCCATGACAATCAAATCAGGGGCATCCTGCCCCGACTCCAGAATGCGGATTGCAGCCTCGCCATCTTCGGCCGCCGCAACTTCGAACGTGAATGACTCGAGGTAGCTGGTCAAGATGTCTCTTGAGGTTGAATTGTCGTCCACAACCAGCGCTCGCATGCCCTGAAGATCCGTAACTGGTGTGTGAGATCGCTCGTCCTGCTCCTCACCAATGCCGAGAATCGCGGTGAAAATAAAATTGCTGCCCACACCCGGCTCACTTTCGACATGAATTCCGCCGCCCATCATTTCAACAAGCTGTTTTGATATTGCGAGACCTAGACCGGTACCCCCATATTTGCGTGTCGTCGATGTGTCGGCCTGAGAGAATGATTTGAAGAGTCGGCCTTGTTGTTCTTCGTTCATTCCGATGCCGGTATCACGCACCGAAAATTTCAATGTGACTTCGTCATCTCGGCTATCGGTAACTTCAATTGTTACGACGATTTCACCGCTCTCAGTAAATTTGACGGCATTATTCACCAGGTTGACCATGATCTGCCCCAGTCTCAGGGCATCGCCCACGAGAACGGGCGGCACATTTTGTGCACGCGAGAACAGCAGCTCCAGTCCTTTCTCCCGCGTCTTCACCGTAACGACAGTGGCGAGGTTGTCCAGAACCCTGTCTATCTCGAAGGGCAGCGACTCCATGTCCAGCTTACCGGCTTCGATCTTTGAGAAATCGAGGATGTCATTGATGATGCCCAACAGTGCCTCGGCAGAGGAGTGAATCTTGCCAAGGTAATCTTCTTGTTTGGGACTTAGTTCGGTACGCAGACACAGGTCGCTCAAACCCATGATCGCGTTCATCGGTGTGCGAATTTCATGGCTCATGTTCGCAAGAAAATCGCCCTTGGCCTGATTCGCGGCATCGGCTACCTTTTTTGCCTCAAGCAGTTCGGCTTCCGCCTTTTCGCGATTGGTTATGTCCTTGATGAACGCGGAATAAAATATTCCCCCGTCAATTTCATTTTTTGAAATACCGACCTCTGCCGGAAAAACGACGCCGCCTTTTGTCAGACCAAACAGTTTCAGGCCGCGGCTTTCCATGTGGACGCCCTCTGTCTGAGCATCCCGAAATCTGTGAACATTCGTAAGATGATCTTTGCGTGCGTACTCCGGAATCAGCATGGTTATTTCATTACCCAAAACTTCTGCCGCACGGTACCCCCACATTTGCTCACACGCGGGATTGAAACCGACGACAACTTGCCGGTCGTCTATGGTTAGAATTCCGTCAGCAGCGTTTTCCAATATAAGGGACGTCTGCTTGGTTGCCTTTTTCAAGTCCTGGGTTCGTTCTTCGACACGATCTTCCAGTTCGTCCCTGGCCTTCTTCAACGCCTGGTTCGTGCGCTCACCTGTGACCAGGATAAACAGGGCACCACCGAGCGACAGGAACAGCGTAATGCTCAATACACCGATCGCTATCAGACGTATGGCATAAAAAGTTGATAGCGCTTCGGCGACGTCGATTTCGCTGCTGAGTCCCAGTCCAAGTTCACCATCCCAAAGCCATGCACCGTAAACCGGCACACCACGATAATCTCGATAACCACTCATATCGCCGTCTGCGGGAGAACGCTCTCCTGGATTATCGGCGCCGGTAGAAATCGCCCTGTTTGCCATCAGCGTCAATGGCTGTTCGCCGCGCGGTATACCGGAGCGATATCCCTCCGTCATATCCCCGCCCGGATCACGAATCTGGATATTCATAATGCTCGACTGGCCCTCAGTGAGCAGGTCGATCTCCCGCAGGCCAGCTTCGAAGCGACTCGCGGACACCATGATTCCAGATTGATCGAAAGCGTAACTCTCGCCGCTCTCGCCAACTCGAGAAAACTGCAGGACGCGAGAGAATCCCTCGGCCGGGTTGAGTCGTTTGGTCAATGCCGCGATTACTTCACCGTTGGCGTTCCTGATTGGAGCAGCAATAAAAAGACTCAACCCACTGGCATTGGTGTCGCCTATGGGCACATCAGAGGAAACCGGCGGCACAAAAACCGATTGACCAGCGAATACCCGATACAGAAATTCTGGCCTTTGATCGGCAATCAGGTTTCGAGTACCAATATTGGTGTCTCTGGCTGAGCCGATACTGACGCCGTTGCGATCGATTATGAAAAAACCAAGGCCAAGGTCAGCCTCATTTTGTAGCAGCGTGTTTCGAACGGCCGCCAATTTATCCGATTTCAGCAGCGCCTCAGGGTTCGTCGCGACGTTCAGTAATTCTTCGGTTTGCTGGATCAACAGCGGGTTCATTGCTATTTGTTCCAGAACACCCTGCTGTAGTTCCACCCAGAAACCCAGTCTGTCCGCCGTGGTTACGAGCACGTTTTCGAGGTTACTGCCGACATCTCGCAGAATTTTTTCTTTGATTCTATCCAGTGCCATCGAACCTACAATCGCGATCAGCACAACGAAGATACTGAGGAAGCCAAATATAAGAATCCGGAAGCGCCTCGTGCCGGTTTGTAGGATTTCACCTTCACCTTTGGCAAACTGGCGGCTAACGACATTAAGCAGCATTAGCAGTACGAAGATGCCCAATGCGCCTCCGAGCAGCCACAATGCCGTGCGCGATGTCTGGCTCTCAGTCACGACCTCCTGTTCAATGCCCAGCCACTTCTTGCGTAGTTCTGTGACATCGGACTCATCGAGCGAATCCATTGATTTCTGCAGGATGTCTCGCAGAATAGGCCAGTCTTTGCGGACGCCCATGGACGGACTTTCTGCAAACTCGGGATCAGCACTTAAGAACGCAACCCGCAGTCCCGGCAGGCCATGCTGCCGCATCAGGTAGTTCAGCGCTGCATAGTCGTCCATCGTTGCGTCGGCTCGACCTTCAAGCACGGCATACAGTGTGCCTAGCAGATTGTCTTCAAGAACTAATTCGACATCGGGATACGACTCTGTGAAATATTCCTCAGTCGAGAATCCCCTGGTAGCCGAGACCCTTAAACCCCGCAAGTCGTCAATCGAACGAATCTGCAGGTCCGGATCTTTGACAATTATTGCGGCAGATATCTGCGCGTAGGGTTTCGTGAAATTGACGATTTCCCTGCGCTCTGGCGTTTCCGTCGTGTTGAGCATGACGTCCAGTTCATCGGACTGGATCATTAGCTTGAATTCATCCCAGCTCGGCCCGGTAATGTATTCCACATTGAGTCCGGCTTGTCTGGCAACCAGATTCATATAGTCGATCGAGAAACCAGTCGGCTGTCCTTTGACATTGAAATTGTACGGCGGCCACGCCTCCTCATTGTGAACCCGAATGACAGGGTGGTCCGTGATCCAAGCTCGTTCCTCAGCCGTCAGCCGTACGGCACTATCGCTCAAGGTTTGTCGGGCGTCTGTTCCATACCACTTCTGCCGTAGTTCGGCTATTTCTCGTACACCCTGCGCATCTATGCCTTTTTGCAGGATGTCTCTCAAAATCGGCGAGTCCAGACGTACCGCCATGGCGTTGCTGGAAATCAAGTCGGTATCTCTGGACAAGACGGCTACGCGAAGCCCGACCAGCGCGTTCCGGTCGATCAAATACTTGGCAGAAGGAAATGCCGTGAACACAGCATCAGCCCGCCCTTCTACGACCGCGTAAAGGGCGTCAAGTACATTGTTCTCTACGACCAGCTCCGCTTCCGGGTAGTTCTGGAGCATGTAATCGTGTTGGGCGAAACCGTCGACGACGCTGATCCGCCGGCCACTGACATCGGCCATCGAATTGAAACCGGTCGTTGATTCATTGACGATAATTGCCACAGGCTGATCAATGAACGTAGACGTGAAATGCATGTAATCGCGTCTTGTGTCCAGAGGAACAATGTTTGCGATAACGTCCAGCTCACCTGCACGAAGCATGTCGAGGAACTGATTCCAGGACGGGCCGCTGACATATTCGACCCGCAGCCCGACGCTGGCGGTTACGAGATCTACGAAATCGATGGAAAAGCCTCTCGGTTCCCCATTTTCGTTGAAATTGAATGGCGGCCAGTCCATTTCGTTATGAACGCGAATGACGGGATGTTCCGCGATCCACTGAATTTCTTCCGGAGTAAGCGTGTTAAGCCGTTCGATATCAGTGCCCGCCGGAGTTGAGTCACGCCACTTCTGTCGTAGTTTGGCCAGTGCTGACTCGTCCAGAGTCTGCATTGACTTTTGCAGAATGTTTCTGAGTGCGGGTTGGTCGGTGCTAGTCGCCAGGCGCATGACCGATGCCATATTTGGATCAATGGTAACGTTTGACAGGCGAATACCGGGAACGAAGTTACTATCGAGAAGATGATTGAGGACTGAATATCCATCCAATGTCGCGAAGGCTTGCCCGTCGATTACGGCGTGCAGGCAGGACAGTGTTCCGTCCAGCGCGAGCAGGTCGATCTGTGGGTGTACTCTTGCGACATAGTCGAGTTCCGACGTACCGCGAGTCAGACAGAGCGTTTTTCCATAGAGTTCATTGAGCGACGATATTTCTGCGACATTTTCCAGGCCGGCCAGAACTGGCGACATGACCGTGTAGGGCTCGGTGAATAGCAGAAAGTCGTTACGGTCATCTGTCTGAACGATATTGAGCATGACGTCCAGCTCACCGCTACGCATCATGCCCTGAAACTCTTCCCAACTGGGACCGCTAACGTACTCAATCTGAAGTCCGGCAGCCTCAGCAACCAGGTTCATGTATTCGATCGAGAGTCCGGCAGGCTGGTCGCCTTCAACAAAATTGAACGGCGGCCAGTCAGTTTCGTTGTGCACCCGGATGACCGGGTGCTCTTCGATCCATGCCTGCTCAGATTCCGTCAGATCAAGGTCTTGCGCGGTGGCGGAGAGGACCGGTGCTACCGACACCAGGCCGGCTAACACCCAAATGAGCTTTGATCTGATCCAGGTTTTCAACTTTTTAGCGGATCGGGCTTTCGTGCGCTTCACTAAACGCCATCGCGACGGTTGCTCCTTCCTGAGCTAGGGCGGTACTGCCCGCGAAAATCACACCAGCGCCCACTACGAATGCGATCCAGATCCGGTTCATTGTTGCGACTCCCTGATTCTTAATAGTTATTATTAGCGTTCGAATTATTTCACACTTCTAGTCCGTCTCCCAGTCGACGGACTCCCGAACCAATGCTATATCTGTTCCATTGGCGCTGACGGCGTACATGATGTTACGGGAGTCCAAACGCTAGGTATGCTTCTTGAAGATTCCAACCAATCTCTTCTCTATGGCGCCCAGAATCGCTTAGAATCCAAGTACTCTCACTCTTATGCTCACTGAGCTTCAGATGAGAGCTAACTCCCTGAAAAGCGGGTGTAGTTCAACGGTAGAACATCAGCTTCCCAAGCTGAGAATGAGGGTTCGATTCCCTTCACCCGCTCCATACCCACCTCGAAACCAAGGCACTGACTGTGAACTGCGACAGTGTTGGAGGTCGAAGTATCGGCGTATCATTTCAGCATCGTTTGGCAAAACACGCTTCGAGGATCAGTCGTGAAAATCTCCGAAACCCGTTTCCGCGCACTCCGCGCAGACTTTATTCGCGTATTGGTACTGTTTCCAACGCTCGCTGTTCTCACGGCCTGCAGCGGTGACAGCCAATACTGGTTCGAAGCCGGGCCGGTCGGCGGTGGCTCCGGCTGGCAACAGGGCGTATTCCTGGATGCCAATTCGTTTTTTGCGCGTTGCGAGGCACCTCGAAACGGTATCAACCCAGCGACCAATCAACCCTATCCTGATGTGGGTGGCTCAACGCTCGACGAGAATAATTTTCTGCGGTCATTTAGCAATGACACCTATCTCTGGTATGCCGAGATCGTTGATCGGGACCCCAGTCTTTATAACGATCCGCTCAACTATTTTGAGCTGCTGAAAACCACAGCGACGACACCCTCAGGGCAGCCGAAGGACAAGTTCCATTTCACGTACGACTCCGATGACTGGTATCAACTATCACAATCCGGCGTGAGCGCCGGGTTTGGAATCCAGTGGGCTTTCATTTCGAACACGCCGCCAAGACTTCTTATGGTTGCGTATACCGAGCCGAATTCACCGGCGACGAACCTGGCATTGCCCATCGAACGTGGCGCGCAGATTCTTGCGATCGATGGTGTCGATATTGATGATGTTACGCAGGCTGGTATTGATACGCTCAATGCGGGTTTATATCCGGACGGTGCCGGCGAAAGTCACACATTCACTCTGCAAGACGCGGGCTCGGCGGGAACCCGCAACGAGACGCTGATTTCGGAAAACATCACATCGACTCCGGTACAGCACGCCCAGGTTTTTGCCACGCCGACCGGCAATGTCGCTTACATGGCTTTCAACGATCACATCGCGACGGCCGAGCAAGCACTGATTGATGCTGTGGATCTATTCAACGAATTCAATGGCGGGCAGGGCGTCGACGACCTCGTGCTCGACCTGCGCTACAACGGTGGTGGCTACCTGGCTATCGCAAGTGAACTGGCATACATGATCGCTGGTCCGGCAGCTACAGCAGGCCAGACTTTCGAAGAGTTACAGTTCAATGACAAGCACCCGGTTACCAACCCGGTCACCGGCCAGCCCATCTCACCGACGCCATTTTACGATGAGGCTCTTGGCGCACCGTTCAATGGGACTCCTGGTCAGGTGCTGCCGACGCTGAACCTGGCTCGTGTCTATGTCATCACCGGATCTGGCACCTGCTCGGCGAGCGAAGCCGTAATGAACGGGCTTCGAGGTGTTGGAGTTGAGGTTATCCAGATTGGTTCTACGACCTGCGGCAAGCCCTATGGTTTTTATGCGATAGACAACTGCGGCACAACGTATTTCACGATCCAGTTCAAAGGCGTTAATGCGATGGGCTTTGGCGACTACACTGACGGCTTTTCGCCGACCAACACTCCGGTAGCACAAGCAGGGACCGTCATTCCAGGTTGTTCTGTCGCGGACGATTTCACGAAGCAACTCGGCGATCAGACGGAGACCCGGCTGTCCGTAGCGCTTGCGCACCGCAATGGCATGGCTTGCCCCGCTGCAACCGGGAGAGCGCCCGATGGCGCTAGCAAACCTGACCTGTCACTTAATGCGATAGATGCCGAAATTCCGAAGTCGCCGTGGCACACGAATCGCATAATGCGTCCGTAGTCGATATGACTTTGAAGAAGGCTCTTTGCATTGCCGCCGCCGCGTGCGGAATTATTGGTTGTCAGACTCTCGCATCAGACTACGATCAGCCAGCGACAATCATCGATCCAACGGACGCCAGTCGCGCTGCGTTGCAGGAAACGATCAATAGCATATTGAACACAGAAGTAACGATTGCCGACGATGCATTGACTGACAGCAGTGTGCTGATTATTGAGCACACTCCGCCCCGAACAATGCAAAACCCGACGCCTGACGGCCGCATTTTGGATATGCCGTTTCAGTTTCAGCTGGTTATCAACGGATCAGATTGCATCCTCGTCGATCAGCGTGACCGGTCTCGGCACACTCTAAAAGACACGAGCTGTGCGGCCGAGTAATTCGGTACGTTATAACTGATTGAACAGTGCGGCCAGTAGCAGAATTTGCGGGACCGTAACGGCCGGCAGCCAAAGTGCGGTGCGTTTGCCAATGTTTGACCAGAGCAGTCCGATTTCGGTGTAGTCGGTCGCGACGCCAGCCATCAGGAAAATAAACGGATTTCCGAGCGCACCGGTTTTCGCGAAAATCTCGAATGCGATCGGCGAGGTTCCCTCGCTGCATACCTCGATGACCGTGGCGAACAGCAGCGTCACGAGCATGCCGGTCATATCCGGACCGAGGTATTGCATGAACCAGTGCTCGGGAACGTATGCGCCGATGATAGCTGCGGCAAGAATGCCGATCAGAATCCACCAGAGCACCATGTTCGCGAGCGATACGGCACCAGCTGCTACGCCTTTA
>Ga0209272_10001188_pt1 | contig 17290 bp, 13 predicted proteins | sample tdDd002_FD_187125 | JGI IMG/M metagenome (GOLD analysis project Ga0209272, IMG submission 187125) | Marine sediment microbial communities from the Atlantic coast under amendment with organic carbon and nitrate - tdDd00.2 (SPAdes)... | ecosystem: Environmental > Aquatic > Marine > Coastal >... | reverse complement strand
TTCATCATGATGGAATCTGTCTAATATGTTTCGCAATTGTTAAATAACGTAATGGACTCAGCAGTCCTAGCCCGATAGAGAAGCATGGAGACAGGTAAATGCCACATAGTATCTTTGAGCTATTCAAGGTGGGAGTGGGCCCCTCAAGCTCCCATACTGTAGGACCGATGGCCGCGGCTGCAGGGTTTGCCACTTTTTTAACAGAGCAGAAATTACTCGAACAAACGTTTAAAGTGAAAGTTGACCTTTATGGTTCTCTGGCCCTTACCGGACTCGGGCATGCGACGGATATCGCTTGTGTGATGGGGCTAATGGGAGAATTGCCAGAAACCATAGAAGCTGATGATATTCCTACCATGGTAAGTATGGTGAAAGGTTCTCGAGACCTGCCTCTGGCCGGCCAGCGTTTTGTCCCTTTTGACTGGTCACAGGATATTGTTTTCCACAACGATACCTTTCTCCCTGAGCATCCTAACGGCATGACCTGTACTGCGTATGATCTACAGGGCAACGTCGTTGCCGAGAAAACCTACTTCTCTATCGGCGGCGGAGCAATCGTCGCCAAGGGGGTAACAGAACAAGCAACAACGTCGACATCCCCACTGCCCTACCCGTTTAGCTCGGGAAACAAGTTATTGGCGCTATGCAAGAAGCATCAGCTTACCATTGCCGAAATTATGTTAGCCAATGAACAGGCACGTAGTACTGAAGATCCGCAAATCGGATTGGATCATATCTGGTCGGTTATGGATCAGTGCATTGAACGAGGTATTGCACAAACTGGGGTATTACCTGGCAGCCTCAAGCTCAAGCGACGTGCAAATAAAATCTACCAGGATTTAAGCGCAAGAAAAAAACGTGGTGAGCAGATGGACTCGCAAGAGTGGGTAAACCTGTATGCTATGGCGGTAAATGAAGAGAATGCCGCTGGCGGCAAAGTGGTCACTGCACCCACGAACGGAGCTGCCGGAGTGATCCCCGCCGTCCTGGCTTACTACCTTCATTTTACGGCCCATAAAGAGCAAGATTGCGTACAAACGGGCATACATCGTTTTCTGGCAACGGCTGCAGCGATTGGATCACTGTATAAAGCCAATGCATCGATTTCCGCCGCTGAAGTGGGTTGCCAAGGGGAAATTGGTGTCGCTTGCTCGATGGCAGCAGCAGGGTTGACGGAAGTGTTAGGCGGAACCCCTGAGCAGGTAGAGAATGCAGCTGAAATTGCGATGGAGCATAACCTCGGCTTGACGTGTGATCCGATCGACGGACTGGTGCAGGTGCCGTGTATTGAGCGGAATACCATGGGAGCGGTAAAGGCGATCAATGCCTGCCGTTTGGCACTGAGTGGTGACGGCTCCCACCATGTTTCGTTGGATGATGTCGTCAAAACCATGCACCAAACCGGGCTGGACATGATGAACCACTACAAGGAAACGTCACTCGGCGGACTCGCTATTAATGTAACAGCCTGCTGATACAAGCCAGAGCTCAGTGAATACAGCCAAATCTAATATCCACCCAATAACCTCCGCCTTAACCGGAGGTTATTTAATTGCGGATACGACACCACCATAGATATCAATGGTTAAATCACGTTGCTTGGCATAGACGTTAGGCGTAGCACCAATCGTACTTTTTAGGTAACGAATTAAATGCGGCTGATCACTAAAACCAAATTGATAAGCCAGCTCGACCCAATCGATCTCCTGTAGATCACGCTGATACAAATATTCCAGCATCATCTCTAATCTATTTATCGATTGGCACTGTTTCAACGTCAGCCCTGTTACGCGCCTGAAACTACGCTCAAGCGTTCGCTGCGAGCAGTGAAAGCGATCTCCAAGTTGGGATACTGGTGTTTCGGCCAATAAAGGCAACGTGTTACGAGTGAGCTTACTGTGCTGATCTTCTCGGTTATTAAACAGCCAAGGCAGCAATAATTCATCCAGTATGTCGCGACAGGTATCTGGTTGATCTTTCGCAATGGCTAAAATAGCGGTTTGATTAAATGCCTCGCTGTTCAACAAGTGATTCACGTCAGCGGCTGTGACCTGATCCAGCATGGGCTGCTCAGGTGTAACGTCCAGCGAATACAATGCGCCAGTGCGAAACTTAATGCCAAGGATAAAAAACGGCTGCGAGTGATCAAGTCGGAAGGTTTGAGTGTGGGGAAAAATCCAGTGGCAACCTTCTCCTTTTGCTGATGTGGTATCCAGCTCGTAATGGTAAGGTTGCTCCGGTGGAGCAATAATCAAATGCCCTGTCGGGTCCGGGTTTAGCTTCGGGTACTGGTAACTGTGGCTACCAGGTTGTTTTTCCAAAAACCAGTAGCGTTCAACATACTTCGCCACTTCAGGAGCTGTTGGCGTTCGCAGCCAATTTATCATTCGGACCTCTGATTTTATCAATCTGCATAAGTATTTGATCACTTTTGCCGGATAAAGTCACTTATTACTGCGTAATTATCTGAACAGCCGAAGGCTCATAATCGTTCTATAATCCTCAAGCATTGTTCTTAACCATTCTCCTTAACAATACTTTGAACTTTAGGCCTACATAACCAAGCCGAAAACGTTCGAATCTGAGGAAGCACGGTTAGATTAAGGAACAAAGCACACGGCCACGCGATTAAGAAGCTTTGTGCCCAAACCGGTGGCCAGTCGGTGCCAAACCCCATTTTGTACCCAGAAATCAATCCAGACATCATGATCGCCATCGTGAGCGATGACAGAATAGCGGCTACCCAGAATTGTTTATTTTTCATAATCCCTACTCATCTCTTGTAAATCACATACAAAAAATATAAACCTAATCATAAATGGTAACAATGAGTGAGAATTGAATTGTGGATTCCATATTTGGAAGTGTTGATGATCTGTTTTTGTTCTGCAAAGTAGTTGAACAAGGCTCGCTGCAGAAAGCGGCACACGTGCTGAACTTACCGCAGTCGACGGTTTCTAGACGGCTGGCGGCTTTGGAAACTCGACTCGATTTGAGGCTATTGGAGAAAAAAGGGCGGGAACTAACGCCGACAGAAGTCGGCAAACTGGCCTTTGAAAACATCAGCAGTGGCATGGAGCAAATTGAATCGGGTATCGAGAGCCTTACTGAACAAACTAACCAAGTGTCTGGCCGCGTTAAGCTATCCATTCCGCATAGCTTTTTCCGCTCATTTGTTGCTCCGACGATCGAAAAGTTCCTCAAGACATATCCCAAGGTCCACCTTGATTTAGTATTAAACAACGATCAATCAAAGCCCGAAACGGATCGTGATTTGCTTATTACGTTTGATATTGAAGATATGGATGACATGATTGCCAGGCCAATCTTCACCGCCAGGCACGGTTTCTTTGCCAGTCAAGAATATGTACAGCAATGTGGGACGATCTCTACCCCAACCGATTTGGCTGCACTTGATTGGGTGACTATCGATCAAAAAAACAAGTTACCGTTCTTTCGTAATGGAAAACTGCATGAAGAGCATCTGATTAATCCGCGGCTTATCGTAAACGATCTTCGCGCGGTAATAGATGCGGTAAGCAGAGGGTTAGGGGTTGCTTCACTGCCTCTCAGGCATGCAAAAGAAGCAACAAATTTAGTGCAATTACTTCCAGAATACCACCGTGGCGACCGCCAATCCTTTCTTGTGTACAAAGCAAGAAAATACCAACCCAATGCAGTTCGCGTATTGATTAAGGCTTTGCTTGAGGAGAGTGCATTTTTAGACAGAGCCATAACAATAAGAAAAGATGCAAGCTGAAGGCTTTCACAGCCTTCTAACAAGTTTCTTTTAATCGTTGCCTCGTTCTCAATTGTTTCCCCTATAAGTCATCTCACAAATAGCAACATACTTTGAATAAGAAGATAGAAAGCAGATTAAAAAACTTAGCACAGGACTAATAAAATAACTTCACATCGACATCAAAACATTAAACCCCATGTATTTACTATTATTAAATAATCAGGTCATCAATGAATAAGACTACCAACGTTATAATCAGGAAATAATTAAACATGTCAGGAATGGTTGTAATAAAATCGAATGTTAGGCTGATTGCATTAATATCGCATCTCTTTTCCTATTTATTTACCCACAGCATTTCAGCGGCTGAATATGTTGGCAGTAAAGCCTGTAAAAACTGCCACACAGAAGCTTACAATGCTTGGCAGGGCTCCCATCATCAACTTGCTATGCAGCATGCAGAAGAAAATACAGTATTAGCAAACTTCGATAATGTACAATTTAAATTCAAAGGAAAAACGAACCGCTTCTTTCGTAAAGGTGAGCAATTCTGGATCAATATTGAAGGTGCTGATGGCAAGTTTCATGATTACCAAATCCGCTATACTTTTGGCTTTGAACCGCTTCAACAATACATGGTTGAGTTTGAAGATGGGCGAATACAGTTGATCCCTTTTGCCTGGGACTCTAGAGCAAAGGAGCAAGGTGGGCAGCGTTGGTTTCATCTCTACCCTGAAATGACCCGAACCGATGAGTTTTACTGGACGAATACAGGACAAAACTGGAACTTCATGTGTGCAGATTGCCACTCAACTAACTTACAAAAAAACTACAACTCTAAGGAAAACAACTATCAAACCACATGGTCTGAAATTAGTGTTGGATGTGAAGCATGTCATGGGCCAGGCAGCGAACACCTTAACTGGGCTAATACAAATCAAACAATCCCAACGCTACACGCTCCTTTATACGGCTTTAAATATAACCTATCTAAAGCAGTCGATGAATGGGTTTACAAAGATGGGCAAACAACGCTCTCTCCCAAATCGATCAATTCAACCGATCAGCTTCAGGTGTGCGCCCAATGCCATAGCCGAAGAGTCCAACTGACAGAAAAAAACAAGCATATTAAAGACAGCTTTCTTAATCGTTACCGCTTAAGTCTAATTACACCGGAACTCTATCATCTCGACGGACAAATCTACGATGAGGACTATGTTTATGGCTCATTCTTACAATCAAAAATGGCCGAAAAGGGCGTAACCTGTACCAACTGTCATACTCCCCACTCAGCCAAATTAAACATCACCAATGAGGGTGTTTGCGCTCAATGCCATATAACATCAGAATACTCAGCAGAAAAACATACATTTCATAAAGCAGGAACAGAAGCCTCCGAATGTACTAGCTGTCACATGCCGGAAACAACCTACATGCAAGTTGATCCGAGGCGTGATCATAGCTGGCAGATACCGCGTCCGGATTTAGGTAAATACACCGGCACCCCCAATGCCTGCACTAACTGCCACAAGGATCAATCCAACGAGTGGGCAGGCGAGGCATTAAGCAAATGGTTTCCAAAATCTAACTACCGTCATCAGCAACACTTTTCCGTTGCTTTTTACGCAGCTGCAATTGATCACCAAAGTGCTGCCGATGCCCTTTCGTACGTGGCTCAAAATCATACCGAAAGAGATATTATACGAGCTTCTGCGCTTCAGAGGCTTGGTCACTACCCTAATACGAATACTCTGAATGCCCTTTCCCGCGCAGTAAAAAACGACAATGAAATCATCCGCTACGGGGCTATTCAGGGCAGCATGGGCTTCCCACCGGCTGAGCGCTGGCAAATCTTAGAGCCGCTATTGAACGACCCGATTTTAACCGTTCGCAGCGAAGCTGCAGGTACTCTAGCGCAATACTGGTCGCAATTGAGTGCACAGCAGCAGCAAATCCTCTCACCTGCGCTCGATGACTACATCGAGATACAGCATTACAACTCAGATAGAGGGTTTGGACATACAAACTTAGGCAATATCTTCCAAGCAAAGAGTGAAAATGACAAAGCAATAAAAGCTTACCAACAAGCCATAATTGTCGAACCTTACTACACCAATAGCTATATCAACCTTGCAGATTTATACCGTAGACAGGGAAATGAAAAACGTGCTTTTTCCACTCTTAAACAAGGCTTAAAAGCGCAACCAAAATCAGCTTTGCTTAGTTATTCCTCAGGGCTATCACTACTTCGGCAGGGAAAGCGCTCACAAGCAATTAAACACTTTAAGAACGCAACGGACATTGACACTAATAATGCACAATACTGGTTTGTATACGGCTTATCACTCGAAGTGCAGGATATATCAAAAGCCGAGATAGCCCTATCCCATGCGTTCAAGCTAAGTAATAACCCCGAACACCTATACGCTCGCTGCGACATACTGATCAAGCATCAAATTCCTAATGCTAATACCTGTATTACGATGTTAAAGCCACACGCACCGCCAAATGTTATCAAGCAACTACAACTAAGGCTGAAACCATAGCCTGACAAACAAAAAAACCAGCGGTTAAGCTGGTTTTCTTATTAGGGGAAATATAAGTTAATTCCCTACTCCACCACTATTGACCGTTGATGTTTCTGGTGTCATCGGCGGCCATTCTTTAAAGGTGGCCAAATGTTGCTGAACAGCCGTCTGAGCGGGACCAAACGCCCACATCTTCTGACCCATCCATTTAATATACATACCAGACTCTTTCTCGGCACGTTCGTATGGGTCTTGGCGCAAATTAAATAATAATGGCGCGTTGAGCACTTCTTTAGGACCACTCCAGCCGTGGTTTTGCACGACAAAGTGCGCTTTCCAGTCACCGACACGGACCGCTTGAAGCTTGTCACGCTCATAATAGAAAATTTCATTCCTATTTGACTGGCTATTTTTTGTCAACATATCCAGCTGATTATATCCATCAAGGTGTCCTTTGAAACCGTCAAAACCTTTAAGCATTTTTTCTTTCAGATCACTTGGTCCCCCAGCAGCGGCAACAAGCGTCGGCAACCAATCCATTCCATCAAATATCCCGTTATTTACGACACCTGCTGGGATCTTAGCTGGCCAGCTAACCAACGCAGGGGCGCGTACACCACCTTCCCAAGTAGTCCCTTTCTCGCCATGGAATGGTGTCATCCCCCCATCAGGCCATGTCATTATTTCTGGACCATTGTCGGCAGTAAAAATCACAATCGTGTTTTCTGCAATTCCTAACTCTTCCATTTTTACCAGCATTTCGCCTACATGATCATCGAGGTCTTTCATCACAACCTCTTGTAGCCCCCAGCCATTCTTCCCCAACATTTCTTCATACTTAGGTGATAAATGGCTCCAGACATGACCACGAGATGGACAGTACCAAGTAAAAAATGGCTTCTCTGCCTCTACCGCTCGTTCAATAAAATCGATGGTATGCTTGTTCACTTCATCATCCACGGTTCTCATACGCTCAATCGTCAACGGACCATCATCCTTTATTGTTTGACTGCCGTTCCCATCAGATTTAACGTGCAAAACATTACGTGGAGCGAACTTCTGGAACTCTGGTGTTTGGGGCCATCCAGGATCTTCCGTATATTCCATTGCATTCAAGTGATATAGCCAGCCCCAATACTCATCAAATCCATGCATAGTCGGTAAAAATTCATCACGATCACCCAGATGATTTTTACCAAATTGCCCTGTCACATAACCCATGGTTTTAAGTATTTCAGGTAACGTTGCAGTATCTGGATTTAATCCGACAGGTCCGCCAGGGAGACCGACGGTATGCATGCCAGTACGAACTGGAAACTGCCCAGAGATGAATGCTGAACGCCCAGCTGTACATGATGGCTGGGCATAATAATCTGTCAGCAGCATGCCTTTTTCGGCAATACTATCAATATTGGGAGTTTGACTGCTCATTACGCCATTATGGTAAGCGCTGAGATTTGAAATACCGATATCATCAGTAAAAATAACGAATATATTCGGCTGCTCTGCTTTAGCGAAAATAAATGATGCCCAGAACAAACTGATAGCAACCGTGCAAGACTGCAGAACCCTTTTCATCATTTAATCTCCTGATTTATAGACTTTTTAATCATGTAAACACCAACTAGGCCAAAACCGACCTCTAGAATAAAATACACAACCAACAACCAATGCGGCATACCATCAACCACAAGGCTTAGCAACCGACCAAGAGCAAGGCCAAGCATGAAAACGACCAAGCTATATAAAGCAGACAGCGCTATCTGCTTTTTAAGCGCACCCACAATCCAGAATAATACCAAGGCTAGGTATAATCCCATAATTGCGCGAAAAATATGTGCAACATTAACCGCTTGTGCATCTATTCCAAATAAAAACGATAAGGAGTGTTGTGGCATAAGACCATACGAAAGAGCTATAGGCGTAAGACCAACAGCCGCAACCAACAAAAAAACAGCTTGTGTATTCATAAAATAACCATCTCCTATTTGTTATAGAAGTTAGAGCAATTCTTATAAACATCAATAAATCAGGGATACAGATATAAGAATTCATTTCTAGTTCAAATCGAATAAATTCATAAACCCATAATATAACTAGAAATAACCAAGACTTTTAAATTATTGCCTTGATTTATTTTATTATTAATTAATGTCGGAAAATATAGACAGCTTAGACTTATGATTACAAACCAATAATACGAATTTACTAATATCTATATTGAAAAAAACGAATTTATTATCTAAGTTAATTGTCTATATTCTACAGTTTCCAGCTCTTCAATATAAGGATGTTTCAATGAAACGTGCCCTTCTGGTGTTACCTGTTTTTTTGAGTACGGTACACCCTGTTTTTGCTATTGGTTTAAATGGCCAGTCTGGTTGGCAGCATCACGTTGAGATTTATGCGTTAGCATTAAACATTCGTGGTGATAGTGAAGTCAGAGATAAAAGTTTAGATATAGATGTCGATCCAAAGTTCCTCATGGATCACATTGATATGGGAGCAATGCTCCGCTTAGAGGGTATCTATAACGATCAGTGGGGCTACTACATTGACTACAGCTTCATGAAGCTAAGTGGTACAACGAATAATCTCCTTAGTGGGACAGATAATTTAATTTTAACGAGTGATATTGAACTTCGACAAGGCATTTTCGAAGCGAAAGGCTTTAAACGATATCAATATGAGTTTGGCTACATTGATTATATGGCCGGTATTCGTTGGTGGGATAATGATATCGACACACAGTTCCATCGTAAAGACAACCAGGAACTCTTCGACGAACTCTCCTTCGAGGATGACTGGGTTGACTATCTAGTTGGTGTACGTTGGATTAACCCAATAACAAGTAACTGGACCTTTCATATCAGTGCTGATGCAGGATTAGGTAGTGACACCAGTTTTACCAGCGCTATTCTTACTGGATTCCGATATCAAATAAATTCGTGGTCAGATGTTAACCTAGCCTATAAATCCATTTGGGTTGATTATGACAATGATGAAAACTTTGCTTATAACACAGCCTCCCAAGGTTTCCTTGTTGGGTTAGGCCTGTATTTTTAATCTCACGGTCACCAATAACCAGTACCTCCAGATCTAACCGCAAAGTACTTCCACACCTTGGCTTTTCAGGGCGTCAATGTCTTCCATCGGTGCGGAATCATCCGTGAGCAAAATAGATATTTCACTGGTTTTACCAATTGAAGACGGGTAAATCTGGCCAAACTTGCTCGAGTCAGTCAGCACTATGTTACGGCGGTTCTTGCTAATGATGGTCTCGGCGATTTCTGCCCGCATCATATCGCGGCTGGTAAATCCGGTATCTTGGTGATAGCCGTCAATGCCCAGAAAGGCCGTGCTGAAGTGGATATTTTGAATACACAGTTTGGTCAACGGCCCTACCAAACTCTCTCCCTGATGCTGGTACACCCCGCCAAGCAATATGATGTTGGCAGAAGAGTTGCGAATAAGGTGAGCAATGTAGGCCGACGGGGTAATAATCGTCACATCACCGCGATCAGCCAAAGTACGGGCCAATAGCGCATTGGCACTGCCCCCTTCAATTAATACCGTTTCATTAGGTGCCACCAGATCAGCGGCTTTGTTGGCGAGTTGCTGCTTAATATCAAAACGGACTTCAAGACGCGCATTCACATCATCACTTTGCAGCGCCATTGCGGCGCCATGAACACGCTTGAGGTAACCCTGCTGCTCTAGAAAATTCAGATCTTGGCGGATGGTAACACCCGATACGCCCACTAAGTCAGACAAGTCGGTAACTTGTACGCGCTTGCGCTTGTTCACGATTTGTAGGATCTCATTTTGTCTTGAGTTCACAGCGTTTCTCCATAAAAAAGGCCGAGTCAGTGTAACTCAGCCTTCTTTCATTTGAAATTCACATTTTCATGAAATTGAAAGTTTACTTACAAATCATGCTCGGTACGCGCAATGATATCATCCTGTGCATCCGGCGACAGAGCGGTAAAGAAAGCTGAGTAACCGGCAACCCGAACCACCAGATCACGGTATTGCTCCGGATTCTTTTTCGCCGCTAGCAGCGTGTCACGTGACACAATGTTGTACTGAACATGCCAACCTTTGTGATGATTGAAGAAAGTACGAATAAGCATAGAGAGCTTCAACTTATCACCCTCAGAAGCCACCGCCGCCGGTGACAACTTCTGATTGAGCAGCACCCCGCCCAGAATTTGGTTAACCTGAATTTTACCAACCGAATTGTACACCGCCGTTGGCCCCAAACGGTCTGAGCCTGATGACGGGCTAGCCCCTTCTGCAAGCGGTGTCGCCGCCTTGCGACCATCTGGTGTCGCCATGGTCGATGCTCCAAATGGGACGTTGGCTGAAATACTCGATGTACCGGCATAATAACCGCCACCAACGGGGCCACGACCGTAGCGAGTGTTCACAAACTGCGCGAGCTCATCGATATATGCCTGGTATGCTTCTGCCAGTAGGCTATCAACGGCATCATCGTCGTTACCATATTTTGGTGCAAAGTTAATAAGACGCTGACGAAGCTGTTCGTTCTCACTCCCTGCAAAATCCTCTTCCAGCGCTTTTGCCAATGCAGGCTGACTGATTTGCGCATCGTCAAACACCAGATGCTTAACCGCCGCCAGGCTGTTACCTAAGTTAGCAATACCCACTTGCAAGCCAGATACCCAATCGTATTTTGCGCCGCCTTCCTTGACGGTTTTGCCGCGTTCCAGACAATTATCGACCAACGACGAGCAGAAGATGTCCTGCGCCTGCTGTTCCAGCACGGTATCAACCACGGTATCGATCTCGATTGACTTACGCGTGTAATAACGCACCTGTTCGCGCCAAGATTGCATCACTTCGGTGAAATTATCGAAATTTCCTTTTGCCAGTGATTTTTCGTGCGGAAGAAAAGCCTTGCCTGATGTTGCATCGACACCCTCATTGAGTGCCGCCAGCAAAATACGGGCGAAGTTAATAAAGCTCATACCGGTACAACGGTAGCCCCACTTGCCCGGCACCGCTGTTTCGATACAACCAATAGAGGCATAATTATAGGCATCCTCCCTTTCCACGCCAAGTTTGATGAATTCAGGGATCACTATTTCATCGTTGTTAAACGCCGGCATACCGAAGCCGCACTTGATCACTTCAATGCAGCCCATTAAAAACGCTTGGTCTAACCCTTCATGATAACGGACACTCAGATTGGGCTGGGTAGATCGAAGCTGTCCGCATGACTCCAGAATCGCCCATGAAAGCGGATTGACTGCATCTTCCGGCGTCCCGTCTTCGTTTAGCTTCTGCCCGCCGATACAGACGTTTTGGTACAGCGGAGAACCTGCCGATGCTTTTGAGTGCGCGCCGGAGCGGATCTTGTTCACTTCCAGCAATTTCAGCCAGCAACTTTGTAGCAGCTCTAATGCAAAGGGCTTTTCAAGCGTGCCATTTTCAAGGTCTTGCACATAGTAGTCATTCAAGAACTGATCCATACGGCCAAACGACACAGAATGACCATTTGATTCAATCTGCAACATTAGCTGAACAAAGTAACTCAGCTGTAGTGCCTGCCAGAAATTTTCAGGTGCGCGGGTTGAAATATGACGGCAGTTCTCAGCAATCGTTTCGAGCTCTGTTCTGCGCGCAGGACTCTCCTCTTCTTTCGCCATTATCTCGGCCAGATCGGCATAACGCACCATGTGTGCCTGAATCGCCAACAGCACAATCTCAACCGACTTGTAGAATTGTTCTTTCTTCAAGCCGTCAAATGTAGACACATCATTGGTTAAGCGATACTGGCGAACGTCCTCAATCAAGCCGTTCATTCCCAGCTTGAGGATTTTTTCATTATCGACCGCAAGGTGAGCATCACCGGACGTCATATTGCCTTCAGCCTTGATGATGGTGGTTGCCAGAATGTCCTGCTGCTCATCGGTAAACAGACCATAGCAGCGATCTTGTACTGTCTTGCCACGCCAGTAAGGTGTCAAACGGTGAATGCTTTGCTTATCAGCTTCTGTAACCGCAAACCCCGCACCCGGACGGTCGGCCAAATCATCAATTTCAGCTTCAATCCAGCGAACGGTGTATTCAGGGAAGATCGGTGCAGATCGCACTTTGCTCGCTTGGTTACCCACCACCAGTTCATCGTGCTTAATCCAGATGGTACGTGTACGTAAGTGTTCCTCTAACGCCAACGCACGCTGAACAATCACAGGCTTGTCTTCATTGGCTTGATAAGCCTTGGTATACGCCTCTGCACGTTCGGTACAAATTGGCGGCGTTATAATATTAACCAGCTCAGCTTTGTGTGCTTTGATGCGCTCAGGCAGAAAATTTAAGTCCATGATTAACCTCTAATTGTCACGTTAAGTTGGGTATTGGTGCTTGCATACTGCTGTGCTCTTCGGAGCAATTCCGGATTATTCAGCGGTTGGTCTGAACACTCATAGGGCATATCGAGCAAGCGATATTTGTTGATGCCGAGGGTGTGATACGGCAGCAGGTGAAGTTCTTTGCAGCTTTCAAGTGAAGCTGCAAAATCAATAATCTGTCGAAGCTCTTGGTCAGTATCATTGAAGCCCGGCACCACAGGCACCCGGATCACGATGCGTTTGGCGATAGGCGCTAACTTCCGGTAGTTGTCTTTAATGCGTTTTAGCGAGCCTTTGGCCCAGCGAAGAAACTTCTCATCATCGACATGTTTGAGATCGGCAAGCCAGCAATCGATATGAGGCGCTACTTTTTCAATATTTTTCCACGGCACATGCATGCAAGACTCAACAGCCGTAGGAACTTCGGCCTTATGCAGTCGTGCTGCCAATGATTGCACCAAATCCGGCTGCATCAACGGTTCGCCGCCAGAGAAAGTCACCCCACCACCACTTTGGTCATAAAAAGGCTTATCTTTCATCAAGGTATCGAAAAGAAAATCGCTCTCGGCTTCTTTACCACATACCGTTAATGCCTCGGTTGGGCACACTTTCTTCAGCGCAATTAGCTCTTCGTCACGGATCAGCTTACGGTTAATGGTCAACGTCTCGCCGCTACGCTCAATACCCTGACTGGCATTCACGCACAAGCTGCAATCAGCCATGCAACTGCGCTCGTCAAACAAGACAGAGTACTTTTCACTGCGGCTTTCCGGATTTTGACACCAAGGACAAGCAAGGCTGCATCCTTTCAAAAACAAGATAGAACGAATGCCATCCCCGTCATGAGTCGAAAACCTTTGAATATTGAAATACATGCCATTCCTCATTGCCGATCTTATACAAAAACCGTCACACCTTCATTTTATGTAAGTGTTATACTTTCAAATGAAATTTCAATTGATCTTGATCAAGATCTGAACAACTAGCAGGATCTATAGTTTGTCTACCAACAAAAACGAGAGCTATACCCATGATCGAACTCTACCTAGACACTGCCGATGTAGAAGAAGTAAAACGCTTTGATAGCTGCCTGCCACTGAAAGGGGTAACGACCAACCCAAGTATTTTGGCCAAGTCGAAGCAAGGGCTTAACGAAACCCTGAAAGGCATGAGTGAAGCATTCAGTACCACACCAAGGTTTCATGCCCAAGTGGTCAGTACTGATGTTCAAGGAATGGTTGAAGAAGCTCGCCAACTAAATGAAATGCCTTATGACATGGTAGTCAAAGTACCAGCAACCGAAGTCGGCCTTGCTGCCATTAAACTAATGAAAAAAGAGGGGATTCAGGTGCTTGCAACAGCGATCTATTCCGCTCAGCAGGGTTTTCTGGCAGCACTTTGCGGCGCTGACTACCTCGCGCCGTATGTAAACCGCATCGATGCAATGAATGGCAATGGTGTGGAAGTGGTCGCGGATCTTCAACTGCTGCTAGATCAGAACCAGTTACCTGCAAAAATTCTGGCCGCGAGCTTTAAGAACACCCAGCAAGCGATGGAAGTGATGAAGCTGGGTATCGAAGCCATTACGCTACCTGTCGATGTTGCCGCTCAGATGTTTGCCCACCCGGCAGTACAACCAGCCGTAGATCAGTTTGATCAGGACTGGAAAGGCGCGTTTGGAGACAAGCTTTCATTTGAAAGCTAATTGAAGATTAGATTAGGCTGAAGCCTATATTGAGAAAAAGCCGCGATAGCTTGCAAAGATAGTAAGTATCGTGGCTTTGGGGATGTGGTTATTAAGCACCCCTGTTCTTCTTTCATGATAGGGCTAGATTAGCCATCTAGTCCTAAATACGCACAATCAAGTACTCAGAAAATTACTGGTCAAATATATCCATTGATTTCCCTTTGAAAAGAGACCGAAGCCTATGAGTCACTAAAGGCTCATATTTCGCTAAGGAGACAGAACTGCTTAACACGCAAATACTTTACTCCACCTTTTGAGCAAGAATATAGGTAAACTCACTTAAGAAGGCATCAATATCCTGATAATCAGATTCGCTCAACGGGTAGTCCGGCTTTCGGCAATAATTGGTGGCAATAATACCGCGCCTGACCAATATTTCCTTTTCTACCGCGATGATATATTCACAGTGGGTCATCCACTTGCTGATATACCTAAACAACAGCGTATGAAGCGCCTGTGCTTGTTGTTTCTCTCCATCCAACCATAGCTGATATATCGCATTGTAGATCTCAGTGAAAGAACACCCTGGCATAACACCTTTACCACCCACTTCAAGCATATCCAGCATATATAAGCCGGCATAACCGTTCATGATCACCGCATCAGGCAGCAAAGAAAGCAGCTGCTGAGCGTATTCCACTGGCGGGTTACACTCAATTTTAAACACCGCATTAGGATAGTTATCGGTGATGGCTTTCATTTCTTGTGGTGTGATAGGTATGCCCGTTTCTGTTGGCGCATATTGGATCAATACTGGGATATCAACCGCACTCAGCACATGTTGGATATGATAAATAATATGCTCATTACTTGGGCTCAAAAAAAACGGCGGCAATAGCATTAAACTATCAAAGCCTTGTTGCTGATATTCCCTGGCTTGTTGCACCGCAAGCTCTGTGGCGTGTTCTGTAATTGACACACAACTAAACACCTGAGATTTAGATGTAATCACCTGAAACCAGCTAGCAAGCGTCCGTTTCTCATCTTGATTGAGCTTATAAAACTCACTTGCAATCCCAAATAGAGTTAAGCCATGACACCCAGTTTGAATCAAGTGTTCGACCAGCTGTTTAAAGCTTTCGATATCTACAGCACCATTATCATCAAATGGCATCGCAACGATCGGGTTAACGCCAAAAATATCTGTCGGTTTTAATTGAGACTTTTGCGCTGAACAAGGTGCTAATAAGGTATCAGTTTGTGATGTCGTCATTTCAAAATCGCTCCATGTGCTGCCGATGAAACACGATCCCGATACAAACGCAGGAAGCCTTTGGGTACTTCTTTATGCAGCCTTGTCCACACTGCTCTTCGGGTTGCAATCGTTTCCTCATCTAACTCCAACGTGATTTCTCGTGTCGTTAAATCGATAGTGATCTCATCACCATCTTGCACTAAACCAATCAAGCCCCCCTCATAAGCTTCTGGCGAGATATGCCCGACAAAAAGACCGCGATTCGACCCCGAAAAACGACCGTCGGTGATCAAGGCACAGCTTTCAGAGAGTCCCATCCCTTCAAGCAGCTTCATGGGCTTATACATCTCAGGTAAACCTGCGCCACCTGTGGTGCCTTCATAACGAATGACAATGACAGATTTTTCTTTAATGGTTTCCTGCATAATGGCTTCAATAGCGGCTTGTTCAGAATCAAACACCACCGCTTTGCCAGTAAAGTGGAACATGTCTTTGGGCACGGCTGCAGGTTTGGCGACTGATCCCCAAGGCGACAAGTTGCCTTTCAATACGCCCACACCCGATTCCAACATAAAAGGATCGTCAATCGGGCGGATCAATGCACGTTTTTCAGTACTGGCCACAGCAGCAAGACAGTCACGCTTGGTACCTGCGACGGTTAATGCATCGAGCTCTAATAACGGCGCAAGCTCTTTTTCGACCGCCGCCACGCCACCAGCTTCAAAAAAATCGACCATATCGTATTCAGAGGCCGGGTAGATTGACGCGAGCAAAGGCACCTTGCGGCTCATTTGATCAAACACATCCAAATCTAACTCACCTAAACCCGCTTCATAGTGGATCGCTTGTAAATGAATGATGGCATTAGTCGAACCGCCCGTGGCCAACAAGGTGCAAATGGCATTATGGATCCCTTGTTTGGTGATAATTTTGCGCGCGGTTACCCCCTCTTCCAACATGCCAACAATGCGTTTTCCGCTCTGATAGCCCACTTGTAATCGTTGTGGGTGGATGGCAGGAATAGTGGCGGTTTGCGGCAAGGTCATACCCAGAGATTCCGACAAACAACACATGGTATTCGCTGTACCATACATGGTGCAGGAGCCAATGGTTGGCTCGGCCAGATCTTCAATTTTGCGAAACTCTTGCTCGTCGATCTGTCCTTTATTTTTCCAGCCAATCGCTTCGGTAACGATATTGCCATCCCAATGCTTACCCGCGTACTCTGCGGGATACATAGGCCCGCCGTTCACGAGAATAGCCGGAATATCAAGCCGTGCTGCCGCCATTAGCATGGCTGGGACAATTTTGTCGCACGATCCGAGCAACACCATAGCGTCAAAGTTATGCGCTCTGACCATGACCTCGATCGAAGCGGTGATCACCTCTCGCCCCGCCAAGATATAGCGCATCCCTATATGCCCTTCAGCAATGCCATCACAAGGTGCAATCGTGCCAAAAGTCATTGCGGTACCACCCGCCTCTTCAATCCCTCGGATCACTTCGGCACCAACAACATCAAGATTCGCATGCCCAGCCGTGGCATTGGTGTAGCTATTCACTACCGCTATAATAGGTTGTCTTAAAGCACTATCGCTGTGCCCCATTGATTTATACAAGGCACGTTTTAGCGCGCCGTCATCGTCTTTCAGTATTTTATTGTGGTGAGGTGCACACGCCCCTCCTCCACATGAACCGCAT
>Ga0209272_10001186_pt1 | contig 17314 bp, 12 predicted proteins | sample tdDd002_FD_187125 | JGI IMG/M metagenome (GOLD analysis project Ga0209272, IMG submission 187125) | Marine sediment microbial communities from the Atlantic coast under amendment with organic carbon and nitrate - tdDd00.2 (SPAdes)... | ecosystem: Environmental > Aquatic > Marine > Coastal >... | reverse complement strand
AGGTCTTTCTACTGCTGTAGGTGACGAAGGTGGTTTCGCTCCAATGTTGGGTGGTACTGAAGAAGCTATTGAGTGTATCCTAACTGCTGTTAAAAACGCTGGTTACAAAGCTGGTCGTAAAGAAGACGGTGGTGATATTTCTATCGCTATGGACTGTGCTGCTTCTGAGTTTTTCAAAGATGGTGTATATGATTATAGCATTTTTGAGCCAAACGGCGCTAAAAGAAATTCTCAAGAGCAAGCTGCTTATTTAGCTGAGTTGATCGCTAAATTCCCTATCGATTCTATCGAAGACGGAATGGACGAAGGAGATTGGGATGGATGGGTTGAATTAAACTCTCTTATCGGTGATAAGTGTCAGATCGTAGGTGACGACTTGTTCGTAACTAACGTTGATTACTTAGCTAAAGGTATCGAGCTTAAGGCTGCTAACTCTATCTTGATTAAAGTTAACCAAATTGGTACTTTAACTGAGACATTAAACGCTATTGAAATGGCTCACCGAGCTGGTTATACTTCAGTAACTTCTCACCGTTCTGGTGAAACTGAAGATGCAACTATCGCTGACATCTCTGTAGCTACTAACGCTGGACAGATCAAGACTGGTTCTTTGAGCCGTTCTGACCGTATGGCTAAGTATAACCAATTACTTCGTATCGAAGAAGAGTTGGGAGAAGATGCAATTTTCGGATGCTAATTATTAGCCCCAAGCATATATAGAAAAAGGAGTCTAACGACTCCTTTTTTTTATAAGTAATTTTTAAAGAATAAGTTTAAATATATTCTTCCATTAAATTGAATAAAGTTTTCGATTGGAATGGCTTTGAAATATAAGCATCCATCCCTACCTCAATAGACGTTTCTTTATCCGAAGAAAAATAGTTTGCACTAAATGCAATAATGGGTATACGATAGCTTCTGTCAGCTTCTATTGTTCTGATATGTTGAGCTGCTTCAATACCACCCATAATTGGCATTTGTAAATCCATTAGGATCATGTCGTATTGGTTTTCTGTAAACAGATCAACAGCTTCTTTACCATTTTCTGCCACTTCAACCTTACCTACTCTTGATCTTAAGTAGATCTCAATCGTTTTTCTATTACTTATCTTATCCTCGATCAATAATATTTTTGCCTCGCTGATTGGAATATTTCGTTTTTCTATTTCCGTTTTAACGACAATACAAGAATCAATATTCTCTTCCCAAGAAACACGTTCGATTTTTTCCATATATTTATTTGTAGCCGAGTAAGAAATTAAGTTTGACTGATTAGAAACTAAAATTAGACATTTATATGATAATTTAAAATCTATTTGCTTAAAAAATATGAACTCGCTATTATCGAACTGTTTCGATATTCGTCTATTTATTCGTTCTATCAGGATTTTAAGATTGGCCTCTTCATTAGTTTTTTTAATTTTGTGTGAGATTGATATTTAAGTATTGGATAGAATATGCTGATATTTGTACTCAATTGTTTAAAATTTTGAAATAGCGTTAAAACTAAAAATAGATGGCTGACGATAAGAAGATTATCTTTTCGATGGATAGAGTGAGTAAAACTTTCTCTTCACAGAAAAAAGTATTGAATAATATTAACCTCTCTTTCTTCTATGGGGCAAAGATTGGTATCATTGGTTTGAATGGTTCAGGTAAGTCAACCTTACTTAAGATTATTGCTGGTGTTGAACCATCGTTTGATGGCCACGTAGTTTGGTCTAAAGATCACAATATTGGTTATTTGGCTCAAGAGCCAGAGTTGGACGATAATAAAACGGTACGAGAGATCGTTGAAGAAGGTGTTCAAGAGATTGTTGATTGTTTGGCAGCATACGAAGCCGTTAACTTGAAGTTTGCAGATCCTGATGTATTGGAAGATCCGGATAAGATGCAAGCCGTAATGGATGAGCAAGCTGATCTACAGGAGAAGATTGACCATTTTGATGCTTGGAATCTTGATACAAAACTAGAACGAGCAATGGATGCTTTACGTTGCCCTGAAGGTGATGCTGTGGTTAAGCATTTGTCTGGAGGAGAGCGTCGTCGTGTTGCACTTTGTCGTTTATTATTACAAGAACCAGATATTCTTCTTCTTGATGAGCCTACTAACCACTTGGATGCTGAATCGGTAGAGTGGTTGGAGCAGCACCTTGCTCAATATAAAGGAACGGTTATCAGTATTACTCACGACCGTTACTTCTTGGATAATGTAGCTGGTTGGATTCTTGAACTTGACCGTGGAGAAGGTATTCCTTGGAAAGGAAATTATAGCGAATGGTTGGATCAGAAGACCCAACGTATGGCTATGGAAGAGAAAACGGCTAGTAAACGTCGTAAAACTCTCGAGCGCGAGTTGGAGTGGGTGCGTATGGCACCAAAGGCTCGTCAGGCAAAGAATAAAGCTCGTTTGAATGCCTACGACAATATGATGAACGAAGATTTAAAGCAGAAAGAAGAAAAGCTGGAAATCTTCATTCCTAATGGTCCTCGTTTGGGTAATAAGGTGATTCAAGTACAAGGGGTATCAAAGGGATACGGAACTAAGTTGTTGTACGAAGATTTAGAGTTCGAATTGCCACCAGCTGGTATTGTAGGTATAATTGGTCCGAATGGTGCGGGTAAAACTACACTTTTCAGAATGATTATGGATCTTGAAACACCAGATAAAGGAACATTTGACGTTGGAGAAACAGTTAAGGTTGGATATGTTGACCAGCAGCATGCAGATATCGATCCAGAAAAATCAGTTTACGAAGTTATCTCTGGAGGAGGTGATTTGATAAATGTTGGAGGAAGACAGATTAATGCTCGTGCCTATGTAGGACGATTTAACTTTACAGGTGCCGATCAGGAAAAGAAATGTGGTGTACTTTCGGGTGGTGAGCGTAACCGTTTACACCTGGCACTAACTCTTAAAGAAGAAGCTAATGTTCTTCTACTTGATGAGCCTACCAATGATATTGATGTGAATACGCTACGTGCTCTTGAAGAAGGTTTGGAAAGTTTTGCAGGTTGTGCCGTGGTTATTTCTCACGACCGTTGGTTCTTAGATAGAATTGCAACACATATTCTTGCTTTCGAAGGTGATTCTCATGTTCATTTCTTCGAAGGTGGTTATAGTGACTACGAGATAAACAGAAAGAAACGTTTGGGTGATGAAGGACCTAAACGTATTCGATATAAGAAACTACTTGCTGATTAATTCAAGCTAGTGCAAAAGATTAAGGGAAGAGGCCAAACTGGTTTTCTTCCCTTTGTTTTTGTAAATTAGATTAATAACTTAGAGATTATAAAGTTCAATTTATTTTAATAAAAATATTAAATACATGACACAGTTTAGTACACCTCACGAAGAAAGAAATTGGGCTATGTTTTGTCACCTAGGAGGACTTGCGTATTTTTTCCCTTTGGGTAATATCATCGTACCACTTGTTCTTTGGAGTATGCGAAAGGATATTTCTCCTTTGGTAGATAGAGAAGGTAAAAAGGCACTAAATTTTCAGATTTCGTTCACGATTTATATGTTTGTTGCCATGATTCTTGTTTTTGCTATAATTGGAATTTTCGCATTAATAGTGCTTGGTTTGCTGCAACTTATTTTTGTCATTTTAGCTGTTGTTAAAACGCTAAATAATGAAGATTTTGAATATCCTATGACGATTAAGTTTATTCAATAGGTATTTCGACAATAAAAGTTCCTGCAGAATTCGCTAATTAGTGTAGATGTTTTTAATTCTCACATCATCAAATCACCATACATGTCCTCTTTTTCAACCTATAAGCTGATCTATTTTGTCGGATTGGCTTTAATTTTTATTGGCGGTTACCGCCTATACAATCAACTTTCATATGGTAATATTATTATTTCAGTTGGCTTACTGACTTATGCATTTGTTCAATTGTATTTGCTTATAATGCAAGGCATGCGTAATTGGGGTTTGTTTGAGTATACCAAAACAGCGGTTAATGTTTTATTTATAAGTTCAGTAATTTTGCTGATGGTATTCGAGAGCCAAGCTTGGTTTTACCCATTGGTATTGGGTATGTTGCTCGATTTTTTCGCCAATATATTCAGGCGAGTAAATCGATCTTAAACCTGTCACAAAGAAATGTTAGACGCAGATTTAAATGGTTAAAATATGATTGATGTATAGGATTAGAAAATACCCGTTTAAGATCTTCAAACCTTGTCTTTAATCAGTATCCCAGCTTTATATTATTAGTATCAGTTTACTGATACTTTTTTTTGCTTTAAACTCGGGGCTTATACCTTTTTTATAAAGGGTGGGAACTCTGAAAATATTTAATATTTTTGTATCACAATTTGAGAATGAGATCTGACAGTATAACTCCTTAATCTATTTGATATGGAGTGGCTTGAAAGCTTGTGAAAGAGAGAAAAGCAAGGTTCTTATTTTGAAAGAATAAACAAATTAACCAATTAAAAGAAAAGAAATGGCTCAAAAACCGTCAATTCCTAAGGGAACGAGAGATTTCTCACCTGTTGAAATGGTGAAACGAAATTATATATTCGATACCATCAAAGAGGTGTTTCAACTCTATGGTTTTATGCCCATCGAAACACCATCGATGGAAAATTTGTCAACCCTAATGGGTAAATATGGCGAAGAAGGAGACAAATTACTTTTTAAGGTTCTGAATTCTGGCGATTACATGTCAAAAGTAAGACCTGAAGTATTAGAGACTCGTAGCTCAACAAAATTAACCACTAAGATTAGTGAGAAAGGTTTGCGTTATGACTTAACAGTTCCTTTTGCACGTTACGTTGTGCAGCATCGTAATGATATTTCTTTCCCTTTTAAGCGTTATCAAATTCAGCCAGTTTGGAGAGCCGATCGTCCGCAAAAAGGACGTTACCGTGAGTTCTATCAATGCGATGTTGATGTGGTTGGTAGCAATTCCCTATTGAATGAGGTTGAGTTAATTCAGATTGTTGATGAAGTATATAAGCGTTTAAAGCTAAATGTACTTGTAAAACTAAATAATCGTAAGATTCTTGCAGGTATTGCTGAGATTATCGGCGAAGCTGAAAGAATTATTGATATCACAGTTGCCATTGACAAGCTGGATAAAATTGGCTTGGATAATGTGAATAAAGAGATGTTTGAGAAAGGTATTCCGCAGGATGCGATTGATACACTTCAACCTATAATTTTATTATCAGGAACCAATACGGAGAAACTTGCCAAACTGAAAGAAATTCTTGCAGCTTCGGAAGTGGGAATGAAAGGTATTGAGGAATTGGAAACGGTTTTCAACTACTTGGCAGATCTTGATGTTAACACTGAAGTAGAGTTAGATTTGACTCTTGCTCGTGGTTTGAATTACTATACCGGCGCAATCTTCGAAGTGAAGTCGAAAGACATGGAATTTGGTAGTATTACCGGTGGCGGTCGTTACGATGACCTAACAGGTATTTTCGGATTAAAGGATGTTTCGGGTGTGGGTATCTCATTTGGAGCCGATCGTATTTACGACGTATTGGAACAAATGGAACGTTTCCCTGCAGAAACTGTGAATACAACCAAGGTGATGTTTGTAAACTTTGGTGAGAAAGAAGAAAAATACTGTTTGCCAATTCTAGCAAAACTAAGAACCAATGGTGTGAAATCAGAAATTTTCCCTGGTTCTGCTAAAATGAAAAAGCAAATGAATTATGCTAATGATAAGCATATTCCTTTTGTGATTATGGTGGGTGAAACTGAAATGGAAGAAGGTTTGTTGAGCTTAAAAGACATGGAAACAGGGGAACAAATAAAGTTATCTGTTGATGCTCTAATTGAAAAATTAGCTTAGCTTGCGCTTTCAAAATTGATTAGATAAAGGACATGCCCTTGGGGTGTGAATAAAATATTTAGAATTGAATGATATTTAAGGTATTACAAGATAGAGCAGCTGAGAGCATTGGCGGCGACATTCGTTGCCCTTGAGTTCTTTTGTTATCTGAATTTTAATAATAAGACGTTTCTTGTTGTTAAAGTTTTGGTGAACGGATTTGATTAATCTGTTCATCATTAATGAAATACGTTTAATACAAAAAATACTAAATAAAAATACACAACATGTCTAACACACATTTTATTAGCCCAGAGAGATTAACTTTCTCTAAAATTGAAGAAATTCTTGAAAAAGGATACAAGCTTGAATTATCAGAAGAATCAACAAAATTGATTCTTGACTGTAAAGCTTATCTTGATGATACAATTGCAAAGGCTGAGAAGCCAATTTATGGTATCACTACGGGTTTCGGATCTCTTTGCAAGATTTCTATTCCTGAAGAAGATTTATCTCAACTTCAGTCTAACTTGGTTATGTCTCACGCTTGTAGCCTGGGTAATGTTATTCCTGAGGATGTTATTCGTTTGATGCTTTTACTTAAGGCTCACGCTTTATCAATGGGAAAATCAGGTGTTCAGCTTGAAACTGTTCAGCGTATCATCGATATGTATAACAGCGATGTTCTTCCTGTGGTTCATCACTTAGGTTCATTAGGTGCATCAGGTGACTTAGCTCCTTTAGCTAACCTTTTCTTACCATTATTTGGTGAAGGTGAAGTGATTTATGAAGATGAGATTCGTCCTTCTGATGAGATCTTGAAAATGTTCGGATGGGAGCCTATCAAATTAGGTGCTAAAGAAGGTTTAGCTCTATTGAATGGGACTCAGTTTATGAGTGCTCATGCAGTTTATGCATTGCTTAAGGCATTTAAATTGGTGAAATATTCTGATATTATCGGTGCTATTTCATTAGAAGGTTACGATGGAAGAATTGATCCTTTCTTGGCTCCAATTCACGATGCTCGTCCACACAATGGACAAATTGAAACGGCTCGTAACATTCGCACTCTTCTTGAAGGTAGTGAGTTTATCGCTAATGAGAAGAAGAATGTTCAGGATCCTTATTCATTCCGTTGTATGCCTCAGGTTCATGGTGCGTCAAAAGATGCGATTAACTATGTATCTAGTGTTGTAGAAACAGAAATTAACTCAGTTACTGATAACCCAACGATCTTCATCGAAGAGGATATGATCTTGTCAGGTGGTAACTTCCACGGACAGCCATTGGCTCTTGTTCTTGACTTTATGTGTATTGCTTTAGCTGAGCTAGGTAGTATTTCGGAGCGTAGAACTTACCGTTTGATTTCTGGTGATAGAGATCTTCCTGAGTTCTTGATTTCTGATTCTGGATTGAATTCAGGATTCATGATTCCTCAGTATGCAGCAGCTTCTATCGTGAGTCAGAATAAGCAATTGTGTACACCATGTTCTGTAGATTCTATTCCTTCTTCTAACGAGCAGGAAGATCACGTGAGTATGGGTGGTAACGCAGCAACTAAATCATTATTGGTTTGTGATAATGTTGAGCGTATTTTCGCTATCGAGTTGATGAATGCAGCTCAGGCTATTGATTTACGTCGTCCAGGAAAATCTTCTCCATTCTTAGAGGCATTCCTTGGTGAATTCAGATCAGCAGTTACTTTCAACGATAAGGATAGAGTGATGTATAAAGATATCGAAGCAGCAGTTGACTTTCTTGCAGCTGGAAAATTCGAAGAGAACTAAACAAAGTTCAAACTATATAATAAAAGGCCGTCCATGAGGACGGCCTTTTTTTTTATAAAAAAAGTAGGGTGTTTCTATACTAGTCTGTTTTTATAACTAGTGAAATGTATTATTAGAACATATTTGAGAAGCAATTTATGAAGAAAACGATTTGTTTGTGTTTATTCTTTTTACTGATTTTAGGATTAGTTGGAAATGATTTGCAGGCACAAGAAAAACAAACTTTAAGTGGATACATTAAAGACGGATCTAATGGGGAAGCTCTTATTGGTGCTACGCTAAGTATTCCCGATTTAATGGTAGGAACTGCAACTAACGAATATGGGTTCTACTCTTTATCATTAGCACCAGCTAAATACAAAGTCCAATTTAGTTTTATTGGTTATGAGCCTATTATCAAGGAGGTTATTTTGAATAAAAATACCACCATAAATATTGAGTTACATGCCGATGGTATTAAACTAAAAGGTGTTAATGTAACGGCTGCTAAAAAGGATCAGAACGTATCGTCAGTGCAAATGAGTGTAGAGCGTTTACCAGTGAGTATTGTCAAAAAACTTCCTCACTTTCTGGGTGAGGTTGATATTATAAAAACTCTGCAGATGTTACCAGGTGTGACTTCTGTTGGCGAAGGTAGTACCGGTTTTAATGTTAGAGGCGGAGGTACCGATCAGAATTTGATTCTTTTAGACGAAGCTCCTGTTTTTAACTCATCTCATCTTTTTGGATTTTTCTCTGTTTTTAATGGTGATGCCGTTAAGGATTTTCAACTGTACAAGGGTGGTATTCCAGCTCAATATGGTGGCCGCTTATCTTCCGTGTTGGATGTACGTCAGAAAGAGGGTAATAGTAAACGTTTTTCAGGAAGTGGTGGAATTGGTATTGTAAGTAGTCGATTGACTCTTGAAGGACCTATTAAGAAAGATAAAACATCTTTTATGGTGTCGGGTAGGCGTTCATATGCTGATCTTTTATTGAGAATGAATCCCAAAATGAAGAATAACACGGTTTATTTCTATGATTTGAATGCAAAGCTTAATCACAAATTCAATGATAATAATCGTCTTTTTATATCAGGTTATTTTGGAAATGATGTGTTTAAATTTGGCAAGGAATTCGATTCTCATTGGGGAAACACAACAGGAACCATTCGCTGGAATCACCTTTTCAACAAAAAACTTTTTTCAAATTTTACAGCAATCTATAGTAATTTCGATTATTCCATAAGTGTTCCTGAGGGAAGTTTAGGTTTTGAGTGGATCTCCAGTATCAAGAATATGAACCTTAAAGCTGATTTTTCATATTTCCCTAATCCAGATTTGAAATTGAAGTTTGGTTTTGGGAGTACCTATTACATCTTTAATCCAGGTGAATTAAAGCCCGTAAAGGGATCTATTATTGAGTCTAATAAGTTGGAGAAGGGGTATGGTCTCGAAACAGCTGCTTACGCCGGTTTAGAACAGAATATTGGGAGCCGTTTGACTTTGCAGTATGGATTAAGGCTTTCAAATTTTAAGTCTGGGGGAACAAACAGTGAATAGCTATAAAAGTGGCATCCCCAAAGATAAAGCGAGTGTAACGGATTCAAAGAAGTATGGTAAAAATGAGATCATAAAGAACTATTTCAATTTTGAACCTCGTCTGGCCATAAAATATGCAATAAGTGATGTTAATTCATTAAAAGCCAGTTATAACAGAACTTGTCAGTATCTGCATCGAATTTCCAATACAACGGCACCTACACCTCTTGATATATGGGTGCCAACCGGGAAACACATTAAACCAGCTAAAGTTGATCAGATAGCTTTGGGGTATTTTCATAACCTGGGAAATAATATGTTTGAAACATCTGTAGAAGCTTATTATAAGAAATTTTACGATTTGGTAGAGTATAAATATGGTGCTCATCTGATGTTGAATAATACGATTGAAACGGAGTTACTTGATGCGCAAGGAAGAGCCTATGGCGTGGAATTCAGTATTCGTAAAAAGGAAGGTCGTTTGACGGGATGGATTGCTTACACCCTTTCCAGAACAGAGAAAAAAGTGGATGGCTTAATGAATAATGTGACTGGAGAGATTTTCCCAACAACATTGATTAATAATGGCGATTATTTTCCTGCAGATTACGATAAAACACATGATTTGAAAGTTGTAGCTAATTACGATTTGAATAAACGATGGTCGGTTGCTACTAACTTTATTTTGATGAGTGGTCGACCAGCGACTTATCCATACGGTAAATATGAATTTCAGAATAATACTTACGCTCACTACATTAATCGTAATGGCGCTCGTATATCGGCTTACCACCGTCTTGATTTATCATTTACCTATAAGTGCAAAAAGAAAAAGGCAAATCAAAACTGGCAGGGGAGTTGGAATTTTGGAATCACCAATCTTTATAGCAGACAGAATGCTTATTCCGTTTATTTTAAAGAGAGTGAAAATAATTGGGCTGGTAACCAAAAAGGTAATGCGACTGAAGCCTGGCAATTTGCCATTATAGGCAAACCAGTTCCAACTATCACATATAATTTTAGCTTTTAGTCATAACGAATGAAGATAGAAAAAATGCATAATAAATTCCTATATATAATCTTGCTTGCTATAATCTGCATGACAGGATGTGAAAAACAAATTGAATTGGATCTGCCATCGGTTGAATCCAAACTAGTTGTAGATGGTTGGTTTACTAGCGAACCTGGTGAAAATCGTTCTGAAAGACTTCATATTGTACGATTGACTCAATCGATTCCTTATTTTGAAACCGAAAATTATCCTGTCGTAAAAGATGCTGTGGTTATTTTGAAAGATAACAAAGGAAATGCTTTCTCTTTGACCTTTAGAGTACCCTTGGTTTATGATCCAAATGTGGGAGAAGAAGTAGCTGATGAGAAAAAAGGACGCTACGAATTAAGAAAGAATTTAGATCCCAATACATCTTATACCTTGTATATTAAAACAGTAGATGGAAAAGAATACGAGTCAACAGCTCAGATGGTTATTGATTACCCATATGCTCCAAAAATCTTTGTTGAATATAAGGAAGAAGATGATTTCAGTGATGATGATGAAGGCTATTATATCAATTTTGAGCCTAAATATTCTGAAGAAGGTAACTTTTATTTTTGTTGGCAGTTGTTTAAAATTGAATCATATACAGACTGGTATGATCCCGAAAACCCAGTAGAGACGAGTTATATTTATTCTTATTCAGATTTACTTTTTGGAAGTAATGTTTACACCTCAGTAGAGGAGTCCGAGACTCAGTTTGATCAAGTTGTAATGAAGGATGAAAAGTACTTTATAAAGCAGCATGTTATTGCAAGAGGAGTTTATGATTTTCTTCGTCTGGCAGAAGAACAAAGGGATAACGAGGGAACACAATTTTCACCTCCGCCTGCTCCTTTAAGAAGCAATATCAAGCGTATTGGAGGTCATAGTTTGGATGATGATGCTTTGGGCTTTTTTATTATCTCAGCGGTTCAGAAAACAGAAGTAATAAGCATTAATTAATAGTTTGTTATATAAAAGAAAGAGCTGCAGTCCTTATGGGATTGCAGCTCTTTTTATATTTCAGTATCAATAGATTTAAAAGATAAATGCGGAATAGTTAATCATCCTATATTTTTTTGTCTCTTAAAGCTTTAAACCTTTTGAACATTCTAATAACTTGTTTCATCAATCTTAACCTTACCTCGGAAAGTTTTGTACACAAAATAGGTGTAGCCCAAAACTAATGGTCCACCAATGGCTACAATAATCATCATGATTTTTAATGATTTTAATGATGATGCAGCATTGTAAATATCTATATTATTCTCAGGACTAATCGATGAAATCAGAAGATTTGGGTATGCTTCTAAAGCGCAAAGCACTAACATGAAACTTATGCATAGTGATGAGAATAGAAAAGCTTGTAAGAATTTCTTTTTATGTGTTAATCGTGGAATATTGGCGATGCTTAATACGACTAATACAGGTAGTATTAAAGATGCAGGCATTTCCATTAGTTTGTCGCTAAGGTGAGGCTGATAGGCCAGGGTGTATAATGATGTCAAGCCAAAAGTGATGATAAATGCGGCCATTGCATACTTCTGCAAAACGACTAATCGATCATATAATTTGCCCTCCGTTTTCAATAGAAGATAAATAGCTCCATGCGACATAAACAGGCTCAAACTTGTTAAACCCATTAATATCGAATAAGGATTTAGAAAACTAAGCAAAGCATCACCATTGTAATTATGGTTGGCATCAATAGGAATTCCTATTAAGACGTTACCCAAAACCACGCCTAAAAGAAAACCCAGCATGATACTTGAAAAACTGTAAACAATATCCCATGTTTTTCGCCACCATTTCATATCCTCTTTGCCACGAAATTCTATTGACACTGCGCGAAAAATAATGAAAAAGAGAAAAAGCATAAATGGGGTGTACATGGCTGAAAGTAAACTAGCATATGCAATTGGGAAGCCCGCAAAAAGTGCACCACCTCCAATTACTAGCCATACTTCATTGCCATCCCAAACGGGACCTACGGCATTCATCGCTACCCGACGAGATTGTTCTTTTCTGAAAAACAGATGCCAGGCACCTGCTCCAAAATCAAAACCGTCTAGAATGGCATAGCCAGAAAATACGCCACCTACTACTAAAAACCACCAGGTTTGATAATCTAATCCTAATAGAGTTTCCATATGTTTATATTATTGTCCTGTGCAAGTGACTTGAACCAGGATGTGAATATTGATTTATATTTTGTAGTCAGTTATTGGTTTTAGTTGTTTATTCACACTTCGACTATGCTCTGTGCAACACTTTTTACTTTTACCTTTAACTGAGATTTTACTTACCCTTGAATAATAGCTTGCTCTATATCTTTTGTATGAGGCCTATTTTCTGTATCACTTTCATCATAAGGACCATGTTGTATCTTTTTGTTTAGGATGTAAATGAATAAAACAAACAACAGTGCATAGATGAAAAAGAACATGATAAGAGAGAACCAAATTTGATTAGCCGAAACAGCCTGAGAGAAAGCGTCTGATGTTCTAAGTAAGCCATAAACGACCCAGGGCTGTCTACCCATTTCGGCAGCAAACCAACCTGTTTGATTTCCAATTTGTGGTAAGAATACGGCAAATATAAATGAAACTAGCAACCATTTTTGCTCGAATAATCTGCCACGCCACCAGTAGAAACAGGCTAATAATGTTAGGCCAATTAATGCCATACCAATGGCAACCATAATATGATAGAATTGGAAGACTGCATTGACTTGTCCTGGTTGATCTTCTTTAGGAAAGGCATTTAATCCAGTAACAGGAGCTTCAAAATCATAATCAAGAAGAAACGACAAGCCTCCAGGTATTTTAATACCGGTAACTTCCTGTTTATCCTGATCGACCCAACCCATGATATACATATCGGCAGGCGCACTTTTTTCGAAGTGACCTTCCATAGCAGCAAGCTTAGCAGGTTGATTTTCAGCTACCCCTTCAGCAGAATGATGTCCAGTACCAAGTTGTCCCAATGAAAGAATGGTAGCGGCAATTAAAGCAATTTTAAATGCTTTTTTCGATATCTCAATATGCCTGCCTTTAATAAGGTAATAGGCGTGTACACTTAAAACTAAGAATGTACCTGCAAGTAAGGCCCCTAACCAAACATGTGTAATTCGATCTACGCTTGATGGGTTGAAAACCATGGCCCAGAAATCTGTGATTTCGGCACGAGCATTTAGTCCTTCACCTACTATATGATATCCAGCTGGTGTTTGTTGCCACGAGTTGGCTACAACAATCCATACGGCTGAAAACATCGAGCCGAAAAAGACACCTATAGTCGATATAAGATGTACTTTAGAACTGACACGATTCCATCCAAATAGAAGAATTCCTAAAAAGCCACTCTCAAGAGCAAAAGCGAATATTCCCTCAGCGGCCAGAGCAGATCCAAAGATATCGCCTACATATTTCGAGTAAATGGCCCAATTTGTACCAAACTCGAATTCCATGACAATTCCAGTTGCGACACCGATACCAAAAGTTAAGGCAAATATTTTGGTCCAAAAGCGGGCCAGTGTTTCATATACCTTTTTTCCAGTACCCACATACATACTTTCAAATATTACCATCATCATACCTAAGCCGATACTTAGAGGTGGGTAGATGTAATGAAAGGCGATGGTAAAAGCGAATTGTATTCGAGCTAATATTTCTACGTCCATGACTTATGTTTTAATCCCAGTAGTTTGGGAGAGTTTCGTATTGTAATGAAACAATACTGTTCATACGTGTTAACAGGACAAAGTTAAGCTTTTGAATTTAGTAAGATGATGGATTTTTATTTTTTATGTATGGGAAAGGTTGATGATAGGATTGATTTTACTAATAGATCCAATAGAATTACGATATAAATACGAATTAATTATTCAAATTTTCGAAGGGTATATTTTTTGGTTACCGAATCATAATAACCAAATACAAAATAATTTTCACGTTTAAAGATCGTCTCAATTGATAGGTCTTCATATGTGTCATCGGAGAAGGTCTTTATTTTATCAAATGGATTTTTTTTGACATCCCCTTCAATATGTTGCATGTCTTTATTAAATAAGCATTTAAAATATACAGATTTTGTACTTGTGTATGAAGAGAAAGAATGCATTGTTGGTGTTGAAACTGTAAATGTTACTGCACCAGCACTAGCTGAAGCCATTGGCATGCCTCCCCCAATCATCATTCCACCACCTTGTTTTACATCTTTTTTACCACCTAGAGTTACTTCCCAATATCCATTTGTTTCGTAAACGCTTATCCCTGGATCTCCTGATGCCATCTTTCGAAGAATCTGCTTGCTGGTTTCGAGAACTCGTGTTTGAGAACTAAATATTGCAGCATCATTTTCCTGAATTAGATTTGTGTTCTTAAAGGCGATATTTTCATCTTTTTTTACTTGGTATTTTTTTATTAATCGATCCGTAATCAAATTATATGCTGATAGATATAGTTCATATTTACTAACCTTAGTTTGAAACAAAATATCTTGATATATATAGGAGTTGGATTTGATATTGGAAAATTGCTTGCCGTCAACTTCATCAAACTTATACGTTTTGATTTCTGAAGTAAGATCTTCCAAATCTATTTTTATTAAAATGGTAAAGTCTTTCCTATGATCTAAACTGATTACCATTTTATTACTATAGCAATAAACCTTATTTTTTTCGGAAGTCAGCTCTAATGAGTTGGGATTGTTGTTGTTAATTTTTTGAATACTGATACTGCTTGAAAAGCTTCCTGGAGATTTAAGTACATCATTTAATTTATAAAACTGGTGTGTGTTGAATCTGTTATTATTAAAATTAAATTCTTTGGTAATTCTTAATGAGTTAGCTTCAAAAACGCGTAATTTCAATATGGAGCTATTTTTAAGCAAGGTTAAAATATAGAGCTTGTTTTTATAGCTGAACGTTTCAAGGTATTTTTCATCTTTAAGTTTAAATGCAAATTTCTTTTCATTACTGCTTCGCTCGTCTAAATTAATTGTTTGTACTAAAAATTCTTTGTTACGCTTGGTGGCAAAAAAAAGATTATACTGGTTCGCTTTTGTGGTATGACCAATTAAATGTCGGTATTTATTCTTTGGACGTGGACATTCATAGCTGCGTCTTAAGCTATAATCATTATTATATTCCTGTGTGTTAATATTGTAATTGTCGATTAATAAAAGAGTTAATGCATCAGTTTTTTTATTAATGATAGGATAGGCATCTCTTTTATCAGAAAAACCAGAGTCTAAATTGATATTTTGGTTTAATAATATTTCTTGTGAATTAGCGTTTAGGAAGGTTAAGAGGAGGAGAAATGAAATAAGATATTTATTCATGTACATAGGTCTTTGTAAGAGAGGATATAATTATAATGGGTGAAAATAATAAAAATATGTTAGATACTTTGCTCACAAAAAAAGGTCAATGAAATAAATCATTGACCTTAATTGTATGTTTTTTAATTCCTTTTAAAAGAAATCTTATTTTATTCTACGATTGTTTTTATCGCTAAAACGATACATCATTAAATCGTATGATGGAATTGCCTTAACAGTCAATTTAATTTTATAAGCCGACTGCCATTTACGGCGTAAAGTCTTAAAGAAACCTTGATTAATATAGGCAGCAACAAAAGGATGAACCTTAAGAGTCATTTGTTTCTCTTTAGATCGTTCAGATAATGTTGCCAATTGATCTTCGATTTGATCAGTAAGTAATACGGCAGGTGAAATTTCGCCAGTACCTTGGCAGGTAGGGCATTTCTCCTGAACAGCCACATTCATTTCAGGACGAACACGCTGACGAGTGATTTGCATCAAGCCAAACTTACTCAAAGGAAGAATGTTGTGCTTGGTACGATCTTTACTCATCATTTCTTTCATCTTCTCGAAAAGCTTATGACGGTTTTCTGCTGAGTGCATATCGATAAAATCGACAACGATAATACCACCCATGTCACGAAGACGTAATTGACGAGCACACTCTTCAGCAGCAGCCAGATTTACTTCAAGCGCATTGGTTTCCTGATCGTTTCCAGCTTTAGAACGGTTACCCGAGTTCACATCAATAACATGGAATGCTTCGGTGTGTTCTATGATAAGGTAAGCGCCACTTTTAAATGAAACTGTTTTTCCGAAAGAAGATTTGATTTGTTTATCGATGCCTAATTGGTCAAAAATTGGAAGTTCACCTTTAACGTGCTTCACAATTTTTTCTTTTTCAGGAGCAATACTTGCTATATATTGTTTGATATCAGCAGCAGCACCAGCATCGTTCACATGAATATTCTCGAACGAAGAATTTAGAATATCACGAAGAATAGCTGTAGTACGATTCATCTCACCCAATACCAAACTAGGAGGGGTGATGTCGCGAATGTTAAGGAATGATTCTTCCCAACGTTCAATTAGTCCACGAAGTTCTTTGTCGAGTTCAGCAACACGTTTCCCTTCGGCAACGGTACGTACAATAACCCCATAGTTCTTAGGCTTAATGCTTTGTAATAACTGTTTAAGTCGACTTTTTTCTTCGGTAGATTTTAATTTCTGAGAAATAGATACTTTATCAGAAAAAGGCATTAACACGATATTACGTCCAGCAAGTGAAATTTCTGAACATAGACGTGGTCCTTTTGTGGAAATAGGTTCTTTTGCAACCTGAACAAGAATGTATTGTCCTGATTTTAAGACATCGGTAATTTTTCCATTTTTATCGATATCTGGCTCCAATTTCATTTTAGAAATGGACATGCCTTTACCTTTACGGGCAATGGCTTGTTGCAAGAATTTGTTTAAAGTGAGAAACTGATGTCCCAGGTCAAGATAGTGAAGGAACGCATCCTTCTCATATCCAACATCTACAAAAGCGGCATTTAGTCCAGGCATGATTTTTTTCACTTTACCTAGATAAATATCGCCTACTGCAAATTGAACATTGCTTTTTTCTTTGGAAACTTCTACCAATTGCTTGTTGTCAAGCAAAGCAATTACAATTTCGTTTGGCTGTACATCAATTACAAGTTCGTTACTCACTTGAAAACTCCTATATTAAATTCAAAAAATAATTAATTCTTACAAATAGATAAACCTAAAGTACTAAAAAGTTCTTTAGGTTTATACATTATACTCTTACTAATAAGCGTGATAAGAATTATTTCTTCTTATGA
>Ga0209272_10001184_pt1 | contig 17338 bp, 16 predicted proteins | sample tdDd002_FD_187125 | JGI IMG/M metagenome (GOLD analysis project Ga0209272, IMG submission 187125) | Marine sediment microbial communities from the Atlantic coast under amendment with organic carbon and nitrate - tdDd00.2 (SPAdes)... | ecosystem: Environmental > Aquatic > Marine > Coastal >... | reverse complement strand
GGTGAAAGGCGTGATCCATTGGGTATCGGCAGATAAAGGCGTGTCAGCAGAAATTCGTTTGTATGATCGTCTGTTTACTGTGCCAAACCCTGCAGCAGCGGAAGACTTTAAAGCGGTGATAAACCCAGAGTCTCTTTCAATCTGCCAAGGTGTGGTTGAGCCAAGCTTACTTAACGCTAAAGCGGAGCAAGGCTTCCAGTTTGAACGTACAGGCTACTTCTGTGTTGATTCAAAAGACTCAAGCGCAGAACAACTGGTGTTTAACCGCACCGTTGGCTTACGCGATACTTGGGCTAAGATCGACTCAAACTAAGCTTGGTTTAAAGCCCTAGATTAGGCTTTGAAACAAAGTGATAGACAATAAAAAACGCTGGTATTGAACCAGCGTTTTTTTATCTTAGCTAAACAGATTACTTTGCTTTATGCGCGTTAGCGAAATCTTTGCAATTCCCATCGGCACACTTGCCATATAGGTATAGGCTGTGGTTGGTGAGCTCAACATTGTATTGAGCAGCAATCTCTTTTTGACGTTGTTCAATAACGTCGTCTGAAAATTCAATGACTTCACCACAATCTAAGCAGACTAAGTGGTCGTGGTGATGTTGAGTTGCCAGTTCAAACACCGATTTACCACCCTCAAAATGGTGACGAGTCACGATGCCTGCGTCGTCGAACTGGTTTAACACGCGATATACAGTGGCTAGGCCAATCTCTTCACCCAAATCAATTAGCATTTTATAAAGCTCTTCTGCGCTGATGTGTTGGCTATCAGGCTGTTGAAGCACTTCCAAGATTTTTAGTCGAGGTAGAGTGACTTTAAGTCCAGCTTCTTTTAGGGCTAGGTTATTATCTGGCATAGTGTTTCCTGTCGTGATCTGCAGCAAATACAGAAGTCGTAATTGCCCACTATTATAGGCTACTAGAATGTAACAATAAACCACGAAGTTCAAAGGGTTAATAAACAAAGCTTGTAAATCGGCGTCAAATCACGGATATTGTGGTTTGACCAGTAACATTATATTAACATTGGACGTTATGAATAAGAGACTAGCCAAGATATACAAGCCCGGGATTGTACGCTTTGCTTTGAATATTTGGCCGCCATTTTGGGGGGCGGGCATTCATATTAAGAGTATCAGTGAAGACTTTAGGGTGGTAAAAATGCGCCTTAAACTGCGCTGGTGGAACAAAAATGCAAATCGTACTCAATACGGTGGCAGCATCTTTTCGCTGACCGATCCGGTGTATTCGCTCATGCTGATGGGGATTTTGGGCGAGCAGTATTATGTATGGGATAAAGAGGCGAGCATCAACTTTATTGCGCCGGGAAAAAGTGAATTACATGCGGATTTTCAAATTAGCCAAGGCCAGTTGGACGAAATATTAAGAGTGACAGCTTGTGGAGAGAAGTGCTTTCCGGAGTTTATTATTCACGTAAAGGACTGCGAAGGTCACGTGGTTGCAGAAGTTCAGCGCAAGCTCTACGTACGTAAAAAGCCTCAATATCGCGAAGCTGCCGAGGTAGATGAAGCGGCATAAAAAAACCTCCTAGTTAGGAGGTTTTTCAGTGCGGCGTTGCCAGCGACTAACGAATTAGTCTTCTAGCTCAGCAAGGCACATGTCTTCATATAGCGCTTGAACCCAATCGTTAACGCGCTTTTCAGTCAGCTCTGGTTGACGGTCTTCATCGATACATAGGCCAACAAATTGGCTGTCATCACCTTCAACAAGGGCTTTCGATGCTTCAAACTCGTAGCCGTCAGTTGATGTTTGGCCAATGATGGTTCCGCCTTTTGCTTCTACGATGTCACGAATGGTACCCATCGCGTCACAGAAGTATTCCGCGTAATCTTCTTGATCACCACAACCAAAAATAGCGACTAATTTAGTCGAAAAGTCGATAGCTTCTAGTTCAGGGAAAAAGTCGTCCCAATCACATTGCGCTTCGCCGTAATACCAAGTTGGGATTCCTAGTAGCAACAAATCAAAGTTATTGATGTCTTCTTTGCTACTTTTAGCAATATCTTGCACGTGAACAAGTTTTTTGCCGAGTTGTTTTTGAATCATCTTAGCGACAGCTTCGGTATTACCGGTATCGCTGCCAAAGAAGAGTCCTACACTTGCCATAGAATGATTACCTATTTTCGTGACGGTTTTCGATTAATAGTTACTTAGGTGGCCGTTATCCAAGCCCAGCGCCTTCCCAACTCATTTGGATTAGCCCTTTGGTGATAAACCCAGCACAGCCTAAGAAAAGTACCAGCCAAACAATACGGCGACCGAATGGAGGCACATTGCCCTGCTTAAGTACATCTTTGATTGCCATGCCGATCAGAAAGAAGATCGAAGCAAACAAAAGGTCTAACCCAATAGACTCAAGCATATTCATGTAGTCGTAAAGCATGACGGTCCTTGTTGTCAATTTTTAGCTGGCGGCACTATACCATTGTTATGGTAACTCCGACAATTTTCTCTGCATCATGCGAGAGCTATAACAGACTAATTACTTGGGTGTGATACGCGGCGCTGGCTAAGAAAACGGCGGGTCACCCGTAAAACGTCGTTGGGTTTTTCTGCGTGGAGCCAGTGGCCAGTGTTGGCGATAACATGGGCTTTCACATCGTTAAATTGGCACTGAACCGCTTTTTGATGCGCTTCGGTCAAATAATCAGAATCACTCCCTTTGATAAATAGGGTCGGCGCTGAAATAAGGGCAACGGGCTGCCAACCGAGAATGTTGGCATAGTTGGCCTTGAGCGCCTCGACATTAAATCGCCATGTTATGGCGTTATCTTGACGAGTCATTGATTTTCCAAGAAACTGACGCACGCCTTCTAGCTCAATATGTTTAGAGAGCGTTTCCATCGCGGCAGCTCGTGAGCTTGGCTTTTGTTGACTCACCGCCTCTAGCCCGGCGAACACCCTGTCGTGGCGGCTTTCAGTGTACGCCACCGGCGCCATATCGAGCACCACGAGGGTTTCTACCCGGTTGCCAAGCAGCGAGGCGAGTTGAATGGCGACTTTGCCCCCCATAGAGTGGCCAATCAGGGTTACTTGTGGCAAACCAAGATGATCAAGCACGGTTTTTACATCCTGCGCCATCAGTTGATAATCATGCTGATGGCTATGGAAAGAAAGCCCATGGTTGCGCAGATCTAAACTCAATACTTGGTGATCCACACTAAGATCGCGAGCTAGCAAGCCAAGGTTGTCTAAGCTGCCAAATAGGCCGTGTAGTAAAACAACGGTAGGGCCCTTACCTTGTAATTTGTAGTTGAGAAGTGCTGACATTCTGTTGTCGTCCTAGCATTGATTTCGCTCTGGAATGAGGAGCGAGTAAACGATATTGATAGACTAGAGTAACACGAACCGTTTCGTATGGAAGTGGGCCATAATTCTCTATTAATAAATACGCGCTACGCTAGCATCTTGAAGCGGTTTGAGTATAATCTGCAAGAGTTTAAATATTGAGATTGTGAAAAGCGAATGAAAACAATTGAGGTTGATGAGGATCTATACCTTTACATTGCAAGTCAAACCCAACACATTGGTGAGAGTGCATCGGATATTTTGCGCCGCCTTTTAAATGTTGAGCAACAGGCAGCATCTTCTTCTCCAGCGAAAGCTCCTATGGCTGAGTTAAAGCCAGGTATTGTCGTAAGCAAAGAAGCAGGCAAAGAGCAGATCGTAGATGATGTAAAAGCAATGAGGTCATTGTTGATCTCCGACGAGCTTGCAAGTAAGGAAAAAGCGATCGATCGCTTTATGCTCGTATTGTCGACTCTTTATGGGTTGAATAATTCCAGCTTTGCGAAAGCAACTCAAGTTAAAGGTAGGACCCGCGTTTATTTCGCCGACAACCAAGATACCTTGTTGGCGAGCGGAAAAACGACCAAACCAAGACAGATTCCAAACACACCGTTTTGGGTTATCACTAACAATAATACCAACCGCAAGCGTCAAATGGTTGAACAGCTGATGGCAAGGATGGGATTCCACAGTGATTTAGTCGAAAAGGTGTGCAGTTCGATTTAACCTTCGCAGACAAAAACCTCATAGTGACAGATTAGTCAGTAGTTATGGGGTTTTTTTATGTCTGCACTAAAACATAAAAATAAGGAAATACAATGGCTATTCATCCTCGCGCTGGGCAGAAAGCTCAACAAGAAGATTTACATAACATTCCAGCGTTAGTGGCAAATTACTTTTTACTGAAACCCGATGCGAGTAACTCTGCTCATAAAGTACAGTTTGGTACATCGGGCCATCGCGGCACTTCAGATAAATCGACATTTAATGAAGACCATATTTTAGCCATTGCTCAAGCGGTAGCGGAAGTACGCGCTGAGCAAGGCACAAAAGGACCACTATTCTTAGGTAAAGATACCCACGCACTCTCTGAGCCGGCTTTTACCAGTGCTATTGAAGTACTGATTGCCAACGGTGTGCAAGTTATCGTTCAACAAGACAACGGCTTCACGCCAACGCCGGGCGTGTCTCACGCTATTTTGACTTATAACCTAAAGCACGACGACAAAGCCGACGGCATTGTGATCACGCCTTCTCATAACCCACCGCAAGATGGCGGCATCAAATATAACCCAACCCACGGCGGCCCGGCGGAAGCGGAACTGACTCAAGCGATTGAAGATCGCGCTAACGTATTGATCGCTGAAGGCCTGCAGGGGGTGAAGCGTACCCCAATTACCCAAGCGAAGCAGTCGGAGCTTTTGGTTGAGCTTGATCTGGTTAAGCCGTACATCGACGACCTAGTAAACGTTGTTGATATGGACGCTATCCAAAAGTCTGGCTTGAAATTGGGTGTTGATCCGCTAGGTGGCAGTGGCATTGATTACTGGCGTCAGATCGGCCAAACCTATGGTTTAGATTTAACCTTAGTGAGTGAAGCGGTTGACCCATCGTTCCAGTTCATGTCTTTGGATAAAGATGGCGTCGTGCGTATGGATTGCTCATCGCCTTATGCGATGGCTGGTTTATTGGCACTGAAAGACGACTACGATCTGGCGTTTGGTAATGACCCTGATTACGATCGCCACGGTATCGTGACACCAAAAGGTTTGATGAATCCGAACCACTTCCTAGCAGTGTGTATTGATTACTTGTATCGCCACCGTGAAGGTTGGGCGAAAGAAGTTGCGGTTGGTAAAACGCTGGTATCTAGTGCCTTGATTGACCGTGTGGTTGCGGATCTTGGTCGCGAGCTTTGTGAAGTCCCTGTTGGCTTTAAGTGGTTTGTGGATGGCCTATACAATGGTCAGTTTGGTTTTGGCGGAGAAGAGAGCGCGGGCGCTTCTTTCTTACGTAAAGACGGGACGCCTTGGTCTACCGATAAAGACGGTATTATCTTGTGTCTATTAGCGGCGGAGATCACGGCAGTAACGGGCAAAAACCCTCAACAATACTACGAAGAGTTGGCGGCGAAACACGGCGAATCGAAATACAATCGTATTCAAGCAGTAGCCAACACCAAGCAGAAGAATGTCTTGAAAAAGCTTTCTCCTGAAATGGTTTCGGCTGAGACGTTAGCGGGCGATGCGATCACTGCGCGTTTAACTCACGCTCCTGGTAACGGTGCGGCGATTGGTGGCCTTAAAGTGACCACTGAAAATGGTTGGTTTGCGGCGCGTCCTTCTGGTACAGAAGATATTTACAAAATCTACTGTGAGAGCTTTAAAGGTGAAGATCACCTAAAAGCGATTGAACAAGAAGCACAAGAGATCGTCAATCAAGTGTTTGCTAACGCGGGCTTGTAGTGTGTAGATAAATAGTTCGCTACAGATAGCGCTCTGTAGTTATTAAGTGAATTGAAAGGCGGCCGTTGGTCGCCTTTTTATTGGTCTTTAGTTATTCGGCCAATGATCTGGCACGATAAACCAAAATTGGCCATGTTGAGTTTGGCCATAAGTCACTTTATCGGCGGGGAAATCGTCGATGAAGGTAGCGGACTCGTCGGCGCCAGTTGGCCATTGCGCTTTGTTAAGGGTTAACAATGGCCACTCGAGAAGGTGGCGTTGAGAGTGAAAGCACCAATAACCGTCGATGCACTCGGGATTAAGTTCGTAATCTAAACAGTGGCTTGGTACTGGCTCTGGGGTAAACGGATTGATGTGCAATCGGCCTTGCATGAGCAGTTTTGCTGTGATGGTTTGCCATTCGGGGTAATCTCGGGTGAACGGATCACTGAGCGACATCCTAAGTTGATGGTTGAGCATATGATCGAGCTTTTTATCTAGTCGGTCTACCGCATTAGGCCCATACCATTGCCCCTTGTGTAGCAGATAAAACTTAATCGCCACTTCCCAGTGTTCGAACTCTTCAAGATTTAAGTTTCTAACCACAAAATCAATCGCGCCAATGGTTTGTTGGCTCTCGAACAGCTGGATCTCATCGGCTAGAAACTGATAGTAAGGGCTAAGCTCAAACAGCTTATGGCATACGTCCTGATAGATAAATCCGAGACGATTATGTTCTAGATAGCCGGCGAGCTCACCAAGGCTGAGCGAACCAAAAGGTGCATTGGCAACAATAGGGGGCTTGGCACAAAAGAGCGTTGGTCGATTGATAACCCACTGTACTAAGCTAGTTGCTGCCATGTTTTTGCTCCTATTAATTTTTCGACAAGCTAGCACGAAATTGCTATAAACAAGCGACAAAATGCCAACATTGGAATGTGAAATGAATAATCTTAAATTGGAAGCGTTGTTAAACCAAAAGCTCTCCCCTCAACTAATTAAAGACTATTGTCCCAATGGTTTACAAGTAGAAGGTGCAGAGAATGTTCAGCGTGTTGTTACCGGGGTGACCGCTTCTCAAGCCTTGATTGAGCGAGCGATTGAGCTCAACGCGGATGCAATCTTGGTGCACCATGGTTATTTTTGGAAGGGCGAGGGCGAAGCGATCCGAGGGATGAAAGGGCGCCGAATTCGTAGCCTGATCAAAAATGACATCAATCTTTACGCTTATCACCTTCCACTCGATGTCCACCCAGAGCTTGGTAATAACGTACTGCTGGCTAAAAAGCTTGGTATTCAGCTTGAAGGTGGCCTGGAAGGTCACGATCAGTCCGTAGCACTATTTGGCTCGTTAAATGAGCCTGTTAGCGCAGAGGCGCTGTCTAAACGCATTTCTGATGCCTATGGCAGGGAACCCTTGCATATCGCGCCTGAAGGCGAGCAAAAGCTGATTAAAAGCATTGGCTGGTGCACTGGAGGCGGTCAAGACTATATCGAGTTAGCGGCGCAACATGGTTTAGATGCGTTTATCTCCGGGGAGATCTCCGAACGCACGACCTATTCGGCAAGAGAGCAAGATATTCATTATTTCTCAGCCGGTCACCACGCCACAGAGCGCGATGGCATTAAAGCACTCGGTGAGTGGCTTGCCACTGAGCATGGCTTTGAGGTTGAGTTTGTGGATATTGATAATCCGGTTTAGGCCGCGATGCGGCGGAACAAGGTGATGGGACGAAAGTAAACTTTCTACAGGTCACAGGAAAAATATCGACACCACAGGCGATAGCAAAACACCATAGCCTGTAACCCATAAAAAAACCGATGCCTAAGCATCGGTTTTTATCATTACTCACCTTTCAAACTACTCACGTTCGTGAAGTGGTTTAAAGTCGCGCATTTTCTCACCTTTGTAGAGCTGACGTGGACGACCGATACGGTTGTCTGGATCACGGTGCATTTCGTTCCAGTGAGCGATCCAGCCGATAGTACGAGACATGGCGAAGATCACGGTAAACATAGAAATTGGAATACCAATCGCTTTTAGGATGATGCCTGAATAGAAGTCGACGTTCGGGTAGAGTTTCTTCTCAACAAAGTAGTCATCAGAAAGCGCGATACGTTCTAGCTCCATAGCCACATCGAGTAGCGGATCTTGAATGTTAAGCTCTTTGAGTACTTCGTGACACGCTTCGCGCATTACAGTTGCACGTGGGTCGTAGTTTTTATAAACACGGTGACCAAAGCCCATCAAGCGGAATGGATCATCTTTGTCTTTTGCTCGCGCCACGTACTCAGGAATGTTTTCAACGCTGCCGATCTGCTCTAGCATACGTAAACAAGCTTCGTTGGCACCACCATGAGCGGGACCCCAAAGAGAAGCGATACCAGCTGCGATACACGCAAATGGGTTCGCACCTGAAGAGCCCGCCAATCGTACGGTCGACGTTGACGCATTTTGCTCATGGTCTGCGTGCAAGGTAAAGATCTTATCCATAGCCCGCGAAACCACAGGGTTAACAGGGTATTCTTCACATGGGTTAGCAAACATCATATGCAGGAAGTTTTCCGCATAGCTTAGTTCGTTACGAGGGTAAATAAACGGTTGGCCAATCGAGTACTTGTAACACATCGCCGCCAGTGTCGGCATTTTAGAAAGTAAACGATAAGCGGCAATTTCACGGTGGGTGTCGTTGTGAATATCTAATGAATCGTGATAGAAGGCGGCAAGCGCACCAACGACACCACACATGATGGCCATTGGGTGTGCATCACGACGGAAACCGTGGAAGAAGCTGGCGATTTGCTCGTGCACCATAGTGTGTCGCGTGACGATCTCTTTAAATTGCTGATATTGCTGTCTGTTAGGTGCTTCGCCGTTGAGTAGAATGTAACAAACTTCGAGATAATCGGCGTTATTTGCCAGCTGATCAATTGGGTAACCACGGTGCAGTAGCACCCCTTTATTACCATCAATGTAAGTGATTTGAGATTCACAAGATGCAGTGGCAAGAAAACCTGGGTCAAACGTGAAGTAACCGTTGGCTCCCAATTTACGAACATCAATTACTTCAGGCCCTAGCGTTCCGTCCATAATTGGCAGCTCGATTGGTGCTGAACCTTCGATATGAAGGGTCGCTTTCTTATCTGCCATAACACTCTCCTTTGTTTATTATTAATCCATCCAGGATATTTTGTGTGCCATTTTTGTACTCAGAATCGTAGCTAAAGTCAATTATTCTCCTCTTTTGTGTGCACTTGTTTGAATTTTTTATAGGAAAAAAGTTAAAAATCTGTTCTGTGTGGCATTATTTGTTACGTTGATTGTATTAATATGTTATCGCGCCGTATAGTGGCGCTAAATTTTTGCATAACTCCTTATAAATTCTAGGCTAGAAAGAAAGATGTGCTAACGTTAATTTACGCCTCTTTACATTTTAGCTACAGTTAACTTAGGTTATATTCCGTTCAATCGTTGAGTTAATGTTAAGAATTGTCGGTTTTATTGCGAAATTAGTTTATAACAATAAATGCTTCAAAGGAGCTGAGTGAGCAAGCCCGTGAAAGATAGAAAGTTAAGACCTGTTAATTTAGATTTGCAGACATTCCACTTTCCTATCACTGCAACCGCGTCCATCCTGCATCGAGTTTCGGGTGTGATCACGTTTGTAGCGATAGGGATATTATTATGGCTACTGTCATTATCCCTCTCTTCTCCGCTTGGTTTTAAACAAGCATACGACTTAGTCGATGGCTTTTTTGTGACGTTTATCTTATGGGGAATTTTAACCGCGCTGGCGTACCATATTGTTGGTGGCCTGCGACACCTAGCGATGGATTTAGGCTACTTTGAAGAGCTAGAATCGGGGGCCATGAGCGCAAAAGTGTCATTCATTATTACTGCAGTTCTTTCGCTGCTGGCGGGGGTATTGGTATGGTAAAAAATGTCTCTTCGTTTGGACGCAATGGCGTACACGATTTTCTTTTGATCCGCGCGAGCGCGATCATACTTACGCTATATACCCTTTATATTGTTGGCTTTTGTGCCTTCAACGACATCACTTATCTTTCATGGACTGGTTTTTTTGCTGGTACCTTCACCAAAGTGTTTACCATGGTCGCTTTGGTCTGCATTCTGATCCATGCCTGGATTGGTTTGTGGCAAGTCTTGACCGATTACATTAAGCCCGTCGCGCTACGAGCAACCCTGCAGTTGGTTGTGGTAGTGGTGTTATTTGGCTACTTTTTCTCTGGCCTATTTGTATTGTGGGGTGCCTAAGTGACTATTCCTGTTCGTGAATTCGATGCCGTCGTGATCGGCGCTGGTGGTGCTGGCATGCGTGCGGCGCTGCAAATTTCTGAGCAAGGCTTAACCTGTGCCTTGCTATCGAAAGTATTTCCAACACGTTCTCACACCGTATCCGCTCAAGGGGGCATTACGGTTGCGCTGGGCAATGCGCATAAAGACCACTGGGAACAACACATGTACGACACGGTGAAAGGATCGGATTACATTGGTGATCAAGATGCTATTGAGTACATGTGTAAAAATGGCCCTGAGTCAGTCATTGAACTGGAAAAAATGGGCTTACCTTTTTCTCGCTTTGATAACGGCACCATCTATCAACGTCCGTTTGGCGGACAGTCAAAAGACTTTGGCGGAGAGCAAGCGGCTCGCACTGCCGCCGCGGCCGATCGTACGGGCCACGCCTTGTTGCACACGTTATATCAGCAAAACATCAAACATAAAACGACCATTTTTTCTGAGTGGTACGCTCTTGATTTAGTTAAAAATGAAGACGGTGCCATTTTAGGAACCACAGCACTGTGCATGGAAACCGGCGAGGTTTGTTACTTTAAGGCGAAAGCGACCATTTTGGCGACAGGCGGCGCTGGCCGTATCTATGCCTCGACAACCAACGCCCACATTAATACCGGTGACGGTGTGGGTATGGCTATTCGTGCTGGCGTGCCAATGCAAGATATCGAAATGTGGCAGTTCCACCCAACGGGCATTGCAGGTGCTGGTGTATTGGTCACCGAAGGGTGCCGAGGAGAGGGCGGCTATCTTTTGAACAAAGATGGTGAGCGCTTTATGGAGCGCTACGCACCGAACGCAAAAGATCTGGCTGGCCGCGACGTTGTGGCGCGCTCGATGATGATTGAAATTCGTGAAGGACGTGGCTGTGATGGCCCATGGGGGCCACACATCAAGCTTAAGTTAGATCACTTAGGCAAAGAGGTGCTTGAGTCTCGTCTGCCAGGGGTGTGCGAACTGTCGCGTACTTTTGCTCATATTGACCCAGTTAAAGAGCCTATCCCAGTGATCCCTACCTGTCACTACATGATGGGCGGGGTGCCAACACAAGTCTCTGGTCAAGCCATTAAGCAAGATGACAACGGCAACGATGTCGAAGTGCATGGTTTGTATGCGTGTGGTGAAATCGCATCGGTTTCTGTACATGGAGCAAACCGACTCGGTGGTAACTCGCTATTGGACTTGGTCGTGTTTGGCCGCGCAACGGGCTTGCACTTAGGCGAAACCCTCAAAGCGCAATCGGAAGCAAAACCGGCTACGGAAGACGATATTCAAGCTTCGCTTGCTCGCTACAATCGCTGGGAAGAGAGCACGGGGGGTGAAGACCCGGTTCAAATTCGTAAAGATCTGCAGCAATGTATGCAAAATAACTTCTCGGTGTTCCGTGAAGGTGAAGCCATGGCAAAAGGCCTCGAAGAGCTTAAAGCGATTCGAGAGCGGCTGAATAACGCTTATCTAGCCGACAAATCGAGTGAGTTCAATACTCAGCGTATCGAGTGTTTGGAACTAGAGAACTTAATGGAAACCGCATACGCAACGGCGGTTGCCGCGAATTACCGAACCGAAAGCCGCGGCGCCCATGCGCGTTTCGACTTCCCAGACCGTGATGATAATAGCTGGCTGTGCCACTCTATTTACAACCCTGAGACAGAATCTATGTCGAAACGAGATGTCAACATGGAGCCAATCCATCGCGACGCATTTCCACCTAAAGCACGTGTCTACTAAGGGAGGACAAGACCATGAAATTGATTTTCTCTCTTTATCGCTATAATCCTGATGTGGATAACAAGCCCTACATGAAAGACTATACCCTAGAGGTAGAAGAGGGCTCGGACATGATGCTGTTGGATGCGTTGATCTTACTCAAAGAGCAAGATCCTACGCTGGCATTTCGTCGCTCGTGTCGAGAAGGGGTGTGTGGCTCAGATGGCTTGAACATGAACGGCAAAAATGGCCTTGCGTGTATCACCTCATTATCCGATTTGTTGGGTAAAGATAAAATAGTGATCCGCCCATTACCGGGTTTGCCTGTGGTTCGAGATCTCATCGTCGACATGACGCAGTTCTACCAAAACTATGAAAAAGTGAAACCGTATTTAGTGACCGATGGTAATTTGCCGCCATCTCGGGAAAACCTCCAGCTACCAGAAGAAAGGGCCCATTTGGATGGCTTGTATGAATGCATTATGTGTGCGTGCTGTACAACTTCTTGCCCCTCATTTTGGTGGAACCCGGACAAATTCATCGGACCTGCTGGTTTGCTTGCGGCCTATCGCTGGCTGATAGATAGCCGAGATAGCGCAACAGATGAACGTTTATCTGATCTTGACGATGCATTTAGCGTTTTTCGTTGCCATGGCATCATGAATTGTGTAAGTGTTTGTCCTAAGGGATTAAATCCGACGAAAGCGATTGGTCACATAAAAACAATGCTGATCAATCGTTCGGTGTGATAAATACGAAAATGGAATAAAAAATTGCTGGCCTGAGGGCCAGCGGTAAGTTGCTCGGCATAAGACCGACGCACCTATGAAGATAACTACTGGTTAAGGGAAAATATGCACAACGGCGTGATGAAGGCATGGCTCGAGTCTTCACACTTGGCTGGCGCCAATGCAACGTATGTAGAGGAACTCTACGAACTGTATCTTAGTGACCCCGACCTGGTAAGTGAGGAGTGGAAACGAGTATTTGAAGGTTTGCCGACTCATCCTAGTGATGCAGTAGAACAGCCTCATTCTCGTGTTCGCGATTACTTCCGTCGATTAGCGAAAGAGACAAAGCATTACAATGTCCAAGTTAGTGATCCTGATGTCGATGCGAAACAAGTAAAAGTTCTGCAGCTGATTAATGCTTACCGATTCCGGGGGCATCAAGCTGCCAATTTAGATCCATTAGGGCTATGGAAACGCGAACCCGTCGCGGACCTAGACCCTGCCTTCCACAATCTTACCGAAGAAGATTTTGATGAAACCTTTAACGTAGGTTCTTTTGCTATTGGTCAAGAAACCATGGTACTGAGAGACTTACATAAAGCGCTACAGCAAACTTACTGCGGCTCTATCGGTGCAGAGTACATGCACATGACCAACACCGATCAAAAGCGCTGGGTACAACAGCGTTTGGAGTCTGTGTGTGGTCAGCCTTCGTTTAATCGTGAGGAAAAGCAAACCTTCCTTGATGAACTTACCGCAGCGGAAGGTTTAGAGCGCTACCTAGGCGCTAAGTTTCCAGGCGCTAAGCGCTTCTCGTTAGAAGGTGGTGATGCACTGATTCCGATGACCAAAGAGATCATCCGCCATGCGGGTACTCAAGGTATGCGCGAGGTTGTGGTTGGCATGGCTCACCGTGGCCGCTTGAACATGTTGGTTAACGTGTTAGGTAAAAAGCCGCAAGACTTGTTTGATGAGTTTGCCGGCAAACACGATGAAACGTGGGGCACAGGCGACGTTAAATACCATCAAGGTTTTTCAGCAGACTTTGCCACCCCTGGCAACGATGTTCACTTGGTGCTGGCGTTCAACCCCTCTCACCTTGAAATCGTAAACCCTGTGGTCATCGGTTCGGTGCGTGCCCGTCAAGATCGCCTAGGTGATAAAGACGGCAGTAGCGTTCTGCCTATCACGATTCACGGTGACTCAGCGATTGCCGGCCAAGGCGTAGTACAAGAGACGTTTAATATGTCTCGTGCTCGTGGCTTCCAAGTGGGTGGTACGGTTCGTATTGTGGTAAATAACCAAGTTGGCTTTACTACCTCTAATCCGCGCGATACCCGTTCGACGATGTACTGTACCGACATCGCGAAGATGGTGCAGGCGCCAATTTTCCACGTTAATGCCGATGACCCAGAAGCGGTGGCATTCGTTGCGCGGATTGCGCTCGATTATCGCAACACCTTTAAACGGGATGTGGTTATCGAACTGGTGTGTTACCGCCGTCATGGTCACAATGAAGCGGATGAGCCTAGTGCTACTCAGCCATTGATGTATCAAAAAATCAAAAAACACCCAACACCGCGTAAGCTCTATGCAGACGTATTGATTGACCGTGGTGAGTTTGACATAGAAACCGCCACCCAACTGGTTAATGAGTACCGAGATGCGCTCGACCATGGTGAAGTGGTGGTGAAAGAGTGGCGCCCAATGCGACTTCACTCTGTTGATTGGTCTCCGTATCTTGGTCACGACTGGGATGATGCGTGGAACAATGAATACGACTTAGAGCGTCTGAAGGAGCTTGGGCAGCGTATTTGTCAGTTCCCAGATAGCCATAAATTACAAAGTCGAGTTCAGAAGCTCTACAGCGATCGCACTGCAATGGTCAACGGTGAAAAAGCCGTCGATTGGGGCATGGCGGAAACGCTGGCTTACGCGACATTAGTAGACGATGGCAAACGGGTTCGAATTTCCGGTCAAGACTCCGGCCGTGGTACTTTCTTCCACCGTCATTCGGTATTGCATAACCAGACCGATGCCAGCACGTATGTGCCATTGTCGAATATTCATGATAAACAAGGGCCGTTCCAAGTGTTCGACTCTGTGTTATCGGAAGAGGCGGTGTTAGCATTTGAATATGGCTACGCCACGACAGAGCCAGGAGGGTTAACCCTTTGGGAAGCCCAGTTTGGTGACTTTGCCAACGGCGCTCAAGTGGTGATTGACCAGTTTATTTCATCAGGTGAGCAAAAATGGGCTCGTCTCTGTGGCCTGACAATGCTCTTGCCGCATGGTTATGAAGGCCAAGGTCCAGAGCACTCATCGGCTCGTCTTGAGCGTTATCTACAACTGTGCGCTGAACAAAACATACAAGTGGTGGTGCCATCTACGCCTGCGCAGGTTTACCACATGCTCCGCCGTCAAGTTGTTCGACCAATGCGACGTCCGTTGGTGGTAATGTCTCCGAAGTCTTTACTGCGACACCCTCTGTGTACCTCAACGCTAGAAGAGTTGTCTCAAGGGACGTTCCAGCCGGCGATAGGTGAAGTTGACGAGTTAGACGCAAGCAAGGTTAAACGCGTCGTCTTTTGTTCTGGTAAAGTCTATTACGACTTGCTTGAGCAACGTCGTAACAATGAACAACAAGACGTTGCCATTGTGCGAATTGAACAACTCTACCCATTCCCGAAAGAAGACGTAGAAGCGGCTATCGCTCAATACACCAATGTAAAAGACTTTGTGTGGTGTCAAGAAGAGCCTCAAAACCAAGGTGCTTGGTACTCAAGTCAGCATAATTTCCGTGCAGCGATCCCTGCTGGAGCTGATTTGAAGTATGCTGGTCGCTCGGCATCTGCATCACCGGCTGTCGGCTATATGTCAGTACACTTGAAACAACAGAAAGCGCTGGTTAACGATGCGCTGACTCTAGATTAAGAACTAGAAGAATAAGGACGAAACAGACATGACAATTGAAATTCTGGTTCCAGATTTACCCGAATCTGTCGCAGACGCAACGGTTGCAACTTGGCACAAACAGCCAGGTGATGCGGTAACTCGCGATGAGGTGATCGTTGATATTGAAACCGACAAGGTGGTGCTTGAAGTTCCTGCCTCTGAAGACGGCGTATTAGAGGCCATCGTTGAAGGCGAGGGCGCTACCGTCCTAGGTCGCCAAGTTATTGGTCGACTAAAGCCGGGAGCTGTTGCTGGTGAGCCTACCGCCGATACAACGGAAGAGAATGAGGCATCGCCGGACAAGCGTCATAAAGCGGTATTAACGGAAGAAACCAACGATGCGCTTAGCCCAGCGGTACGCCGCCTGCTAGGTGAGCATGGTCTTGAAGCGAGCCAAGTGAAAGGGACTGGTGTTGGTGGACGCATTACCCGTGAAGATGTGGAAACACACTTAGCCAATGCTAAAACAGCCCCGGCGCCAGCCGCAGAGTCTGCTCCAGCACCAGCTGTAGAAGCGCCTGCAACGGGTCGTACCCAAAAACGTGTGCCAATGACCCGTTTACGTAAGCGCGTTGCAGAGCGTTTGTTGGAAGCGAAGAACAGCACCGCGATGTTGACAACCTTTAATGAAGTCAACATGAAACCAATTATGGAGCTGCGTAAGCAATACAAAGATCAATTCGAAGAGCGTCATGGTACCCGTTTAGGCTTTATGTCTTTCTATGTGAAAGCCGTAACTGAAGCGTTAAAGCGTTACCCTGAAGTGAACGCCTCTATTGATGGCGATGACATTGTTTACCATAACTACTTTGACATCAGCATGGCGGTTTCAACGCCGCGTGGCTTAGTGACGCCAGTACTAAAAGACTGCGACACGCTGGGCTTTGCCGATATTGAAAAAGGCATTAAAGAGCTGGCGATCAAAGGCCGTGATGGAAAGCTAACGGTTGATGAGTTGATCGGTGGTAACTTTACCATTACCAACGGTGGTGTGTTCGGTTCTTTGATGTCGACGCCAATCATTAACCCGCCTCAAGCGGCGATCTTGGGAATGCACAAAATCCAAGAACGCCCAATGGCTGTCGACGGTAAAGTGGAAATTTTACCTATGATGTATCTCGCGCTCTCTTACGACCACCGCCTAATTGATGGCCGTGAATCCGTGGGCTTCCTTGTAACGATCAAAGAGTTACTTGAAGATCCAGCGCGCCTATTGCTCGACGTGTAATAAAATCATGGAGCTGGTGAAATACCCAGCTCCATGTTATCGAGGTGCTACCTCAAAACAAGCTCAACACCCTACAATCATAGGCGTTACAATATGTTAATGAAGTTGATATCAGCTTTTGTTGCATCAACATTTGTTATATAAGTAACAGCTTAATGGAAATAATAAATCCCTTTAGGGATAAACAAATGGAATAGCACAATGAATTTGCATGAATATCAAGCCAAGCAGCTGTTCGCTGAATTTGGTTTGCCCGTACCTGAAGGTTACGCATGTGATACGCCTCAGCAAGCTTTTGAAGCGGCGGGTCGAATCAACACCGAGAAGAAAGTTGTTAAATGCCAAGTTCACGCTGGTGGCCGTGGTAAAGCGGGCGGGGTAGAGCTGCATGACACTAAAGATGGTGTAAAAGAGTTCGCTCAAAAGTGGCTGGGTAAAAACCTAGTGACCTACCAAACCGATGCTAATGGTCAGCCAGTATCGAAAATCTTAGTAGAAGAAGCGTCAGATATCGCCAATGAGTTGTATCTTGGCGCGGTAGTCGACCGCTCGACTCGTCGTATTGTCTTTATGGCATCGACGGAAGGCGGGGTAGAAATTGAAAAAGTGGCGGAAGAAACGCCAGAACTCATTCATAAAGCGGCGATTG
>Ga0209272_10001182_pt1 | contig 17340 bp, 17 predicted proteins | sample tdDd002_FD_187125 | JGI IMG/M metagenome (GOLD analysis project Ga0209272, IMG submission 187125) | Marine sediment microbial communities from the Atlantic coast under amendment with organic carbon and nitrate - tdDd00.2 (SPAdes)... | ecosystem: Environmental > Aquatic > Marine > Coastal >... | reverse complement strand
GTTGAGAAATTGAGGCATTCAATGCATACGGAGCAATTATGAACAAACATCCAGATAAAAACCTGTTAGAGGCATATGCTTCGGGAAGTATTGACGCAGTTTCTGGCTTAGTTGTCGCTACGCATTTAGAGACTTGCTCCGACTGCCGTGCCTATGTAAATCAGGTAGAGGCTGCTCAGGCCGTACTTGTGAGTGATATTCCTACAGAGTATGGAGAAGAGTTTGACACCATGCTTGACGAGATATTGTGTGCAGAAGCGGTGTCTGACGATATCATCGTGCTAGAACAGGCTAAAGTTCAAGTCGCAGGGAAAGACTTCACATTACCAAAAACACTGAGTCGGTTTTCTGACTTAGTCAGTGATTGGAAAAGTTACGGCGGCAAAGTTTATAGCGCTCAGTTAGATCTTGGAGAAGATGCTCGTGTCAATCTTATGTACATCGGTGAAGATGTACGGATTCCTCAGCACACTCACAAAGGCTTGGAATCGACCTTAGTGTTACATGGTGGTTTTAGTGACGAGGACGGCCATTACGAGGCTGGTGATCTGCTGGTCAAGGACGCCACTGTTAAGCATAGTCCGTTCACGAAACCTGGAGAAGACTGTTTATGTTTAACAGTCCTGACGGAGCCGATGATTTTTACACAAGGTGTAGCTCGAATTTTCAATATGTTTGGAAAGGGCATGTACCCTTAGATATTGCTTCAACAGACCCCAATCTAAAAGCCACCGACGTTCGGTGGCTTTTTTCATTATTTCTTCTTAATCTCTTTGTCTTGCTTTTTCGAGCAACTCAGTGAAGTAGTGCCGCAGTGAATAAAGCATGATTAAACTCGGAATTACCATCAAAGCGGTGAGAACAAAGAAGGTTGTCCAATCATTCAAGTAGTCAACGAGTTCGCCACTAAAAGAAGCAAGAGTGGTTCGGCCAAAGTTACCAAGTGAAGCTAATAGAGCGTATTGAGTTGCTGAAAAAGCTTGCCCGGTAAGGACCGTCAAGAACGACACAAAAGCAACGGTAGAGAATGCAGTTGTAAAGTTGTCCACAAAGATCGTTGCTAAGAATAAATGCTCGCTCGGGCCAACTTTCGCAATCCAAGCAAACATGAGGTTACTTGCTGACATCGCAATGCCGCCAATCATCAAGCCTCTTACAATGCCGAACTTCACGTTGAACATACTACCTACAAACGTGAATACCATAGTTGCGCCCCATCCAATGAGCTTAGAGTAGTAGCCAATTTGCTCATTGCTAAAGCCTACCTCTTTATAGAAGGCAATCGACATACGACCTAAGAACGCTTCACCAATTTTGAATAGAAAGACGAACAGTAGCAACGTGATAGCGACCCGAACTCCATTACGGTTAAAGAAGTCCAAAAATGGCTCAACGACGGTTACAGTGAACCAAGCAACTAACTTAGAGCCTACAACTTCTTTATGGCGTTGTTCTGCTTCTCGTTGAAGCTGTTCTCGCTGAGTATTTGGCTCACCAACCAGTAGAGTAAAAATCATGAGCAGAACAACAATCATTGCCATGCCGTAGTAGACGCCGTTCCATCCCACAGTATCTGCATTAATAAATGCAAGGTAACCAGGTAGCGAATAACCGGTCCACCAACCGATTACTGCCATTGCTGAAGCTTGAGGTAATTTTGAGTCTTCTGTTTTCGGGAAGGTATCAATACGAAAAGCGTCAATAGCGATGTCTTGGGTTGCGGATGCTGTAGCTATACATAGAGCAAGCATAGAGGTGAAAATCAAATTCTCCGCTGGGTTCACATCAGCAATAAATAAGGTCGCAACCAGTACGATACTTTGGCAAAGAAAAATCCAACTTCGGCGCTGCCCTAGTAAACGATGCAAAACAGGTAATTTGACACGATCAACTAATGGCGCCCATAAAAAGTTGATTGCGTAAACTGCAAAAACGCTACCGAAATAACCGATTGCCGATAACGTTAAGCCAGCATCTTTGAGCCAGCCTGACATGTTTGAACCAATAAGCACCCATGGAAAGCCGCTTGAGCAGCCAAGCATGAAAACCCAAAGTAGGCGTTTATCGAGGTAACTTTTTACCGTTTCCAACCAAGTGATGGAAGGTAATGAAGACATAAATCAATCCGTTAAAATAGAGCCGCTAAAAGAGAAAGCCCTTCGAATATTCAAAGGGCTTATTATTTTGGCTATTTGAGTAGTGTTGCTTTGGTGATGACGATTTGTGTCTCTGGGACATCGCGCATCCGACCAATGGATTTGGTTGGTTGTTTCGCCATGCTTTCAATGACATCGAAGCCTTCAGTAACAACGCCAAACACGGCATAACCTGGTGGGCGAGAGCCGTAGTTCAAGAAATCGTTGTCTACTAGGTTAACGAAGAATTGTCGAGTAGCTGAATCGGGAGCATTGGTACGAGCCATTGCGATGGTTGCACGGTCGTTATTTAAACCGTTGTTACCCTCGTTTTTGATTGGAGCGTACGTTTGAACCATTTGCATATCTTGGTTAAAGCCACCACCTTGTGCCATAAAGCCAGGGATTACGCGGTGGAAAATCGTACCTTCGTAACTGCCATCTTCTACGTATTTCAGGAAGTTTGCGACGGTTATTGGTGCTTTTTCTTCGTTTAGCTCCACCGTAAAGTTTCCTAACGTGGTTTCAAACGCGACTTTTGGGCCCGCAAAAACGCTGCAGCTCAATAGCGCAAGAGAAAGAATCGCTTTACGTAGCATTAGAATCGCTCCTGCATGTACTGACGAAGTTCAGAATCATTCGCAGCTTCTTTTAAGGTTAAACTAATAACATCATTAAGCGTTTCTTCAATGTCTGAATCAGAGGCACTTAATGTACCCGAGCGCTTAGCGGTACCCGTGTAAGTCTTAACCAATTTACCTTCAGGTGTTTCTGCAGTGATCTCGATAACGACCTTCGCATCCATCTCATTTTCCATGACCGAATGTTTCACATTGATAAGCGCTTCTTGGATCTCTAGTTCGATAGAGTTATTGCTATTGAGGTCGGTGCGGAAACCTTGAGAAGCAAATTGCTGAGCAAATGCGTCTTCAAGAGTGATTCTAAGGTTTTGTTTTGCGTGTAGAGGTAAAATATTTGAACGGCCGTTATCAACCAATGCCACATATTGTGCAGCTCGGACGTCTTGACTGGTTAAGCTGTAGGTTTTTCCCTGTACAATTGAATTCGTGCTCAAAGTTGTTTGAGGCATAAGGTTCAATTGTGGCTGCTGTGGAGCTGAACAGGCAGCAAGCAGGGCAACTGAAGCTGCTAATACCAGTTTTTTCATCTTATTATTCCTTTTTAAAGTCATAGCTTTATTGCATAACGCTTAATTTAGCAGGATCTTTTGTCGCCTGTAAAATTACGAATTTGCTGTTAGAAGCGACAAGTTTCACATTTTTATCGCCAAACAAGCGTTTCAGCTTAACGTCGTAACCAAGATGGCGATTACCTATGACTTGTAATTTACCACCTTGGTTCAAAATTTGTTTCGCATCACAGAACATTTGCCAAGCAATATGGTCGGTAATAGCTTGTTGTTGATGGAATGGTGGGTTGCACATGATTAAGTCTGCACTATTGTGCTCAAAGCCATCTAAACAGTTATTGACGATGCATTGGGCCGGATGCTCGGCACCTAAGTTATCAATAAGGTTCTGTTTGGCAGACTCTATCGCCATAAAGCTCTCGTCAACGAGCGTTAACTGAGCGCCTGGGTTGAGTTGTCCTGCTTTTACTGACAACACACCATTGCCGCATCCAAGGTCGATGATGCTTTTGATTTTAGGATCTTGCGGAATATGCTGAAGCATAAAGCGGGCACCCAGATCTAAGCTTTCGCCTGAATAAACATTTGGCAGATTTTTTAGTTGTATGTTCTCACCTTCGACACCCCAAACCGTAAAAGGGTCAACTGGGATAACGGGTTGTGCACTGGCAGCAGAAAAAACCAAGCGATGCTTCTTCCAAGCTAAAGAGGTTTTTGTTTCGCCTAAGTGCTTTTCGAATAACTTGAGCGTTGATGTATGAATATCTTTCGCTTTATTTACTGCGATAATAGGGCACGATACGGGCAGTGTTTTACGTAGTTGGCTCAACAGCCAAACTAGATGACGATTGCTTTTGGGTAACTGAAGCAAAACGATATCGGTTTGGTTGGAAATTTCACTGATGGTTGAGTCAAAAGTCACGCTATTGCAGTGATTATTCTCTAAGTTCAGTTGAGCTCCTCTTTGAGAGACAAATGAGTCGCTTATCGATGTGACGTTATGCTTCTCTGAAAACCAGCATGCCAATGCTCCAAAACTATCATTGATGATAAGTATGTTCTGATTGGTAGGCAGATCCAGTTCTTCCACGTGGTTAATTAGGTACTCATCTCCCGCATCCCAAGCTTGAAGTGTTTCATTAGCGCGCTTTGGGAAGCGATGAAGTGTAAGACTTCTATCGTGAAGGTTCAGTTCGGTTTTCATAAGTGAGTTAAGGGTAGTTGTAACATACAGCTGGTATTGTCGCAGATGATAGCGGGACAAGATACTAAAAAGCTGTCAATTCTCTGTTTCTCGTGTTTTAGCGCTGCACGTGATACAGGCAAAGAAGTGTGAAGGCTCTTTGAAATTTAAACCAGTTGTACGTTGTTTGAATGAGTTGCGTATATACTTGCATAATTCGTATTTGCGAGGACGTAATATGATCCAAGAAATCATAGAAAAGAAGCTACATAGTGAGCTGCAGCCTAGTTACCTAAAAGTGATTAACGAAAGCTACATGCATAATGTTCCACCAGGCTCAGAAAGCCACTTTAAAGTGATTGTCGTATGTAATGCTTTTGACGGTCAGCGTTTAATTGGTCGTCACCGACAAGTTAACCAAATCTTGGCTGATGAACTTGATAATCACATTCATGCTTTGGCGATTCATACTTACACTGAAGCTGAGTGGCATGAGCAACAAAATGGTGCGCCAGATAGCCCAATGTGCATGGGCGGAGGGCGCTAAAGTATTGATAAAAGAAGATGACGAGAGTCATCTTTTTTTATTTTACATTTTTACGGGGACACAATGTGGTACAAAAGCTGGTTAAAAAATGTGTTAACAGTGTTTCAACAAATAAATAGAAATTTCTGTTTGTTTCAAACCATGAATATATCACTAAATAGGTATTCGTAGAGGACGATGCAATTGTGCGATGGTTCAAACTTATGACTATTCTTTAGCCTTTTAGATCTGATTCGGTCGAAATAAAACCACTATTGCTATCATTGGTCATGGCATCAAGTTCCCAAAAAATGCTAGACTACTGCACCTGATAAATCTCGCTCAAAAAATGTGATGAGATTTTTAATAGGATGTTGCGATTTTGATGTTTTAAACAGCATCAAAACCGGACACTGATGTCGTGTCTAAAAGTTACGCAATCAAAAGAATCTTTTTCCCGATAAAAGTAGTGCAAGTGCGTATGATTACAATAAAGAAGGGCTTGGATCTTCCTATCGCAGGAGCTCCATCCCAGGTGATTAATGATGGTAAGACCATCAAAAAAGTCGCCTTGCTTGGCGAAGAGTACGTTGGCATGCGTCCTACCATGCATGTCCGCGTTGGCGATGAAGTGAAAAAAGCGCAAGTTCTTTTTGAAGACAAGAAGAACCCTGGCGTTAAGTTCACTGCTCCAGCAGCCGGTAAAGTGATCGAAGTTAACCGTGGCGCTAAGCGTGTACTTCAATCTGTAGTGATTGAAGTGGCAGGCGAAGAGCAGGTTACATTTGATAAGTTCGAAGCAGCTCAACTAGCAGGTCTAGATCGCGAAGTGATCAAGACTCAATTGGTTGAATCTGGCCTTTGGACCGCTTTACGTACTCGTCCGTTTAGCAAGGTTCCAGCAATCGAGTCTGCTACTAAGGCTATTTTCGTAACTGCAATGGATACTAATCCACTAGCAGCACAGCCTGAGTTGATCATCAATGAACAACAAGAAGCATTCGTTGCCGGTCTAGACATTCTTTCAGCCCTGACAGAAGGCAAGGTTTACGTATGTAAATCTGGCACTAGCTTGCCACGCTCTTCTCAGTCTAACGTAGAAGAACACGTCTTCGATGGCCCTCACCCAGCAGGTCTTGCTGGCACCCACATGCATTTCCTATACCCAGTAAATGCACAAAACGTGGCTTGGAGCATCAACTACCAAGACGTTATCGCGTTCGGTAAGTTATTCCTAACTGGTGAGCTATACACAGATCGTGTTGTATCTCTTGCTGGTCCTGTAGTGAATAACCCGCGTCTTCTTCGTACTGTTGTAGGTGCTTCTCTTGAAGACCTAACTGACAGCGAATTGATGCCAGGCGAAGTTCGTGTGATTTCAGGCTCGGTACTTTCTGGTACACAAGCGTCTGGTCCACATGCTTACCTTGGCCGTTACCATCAGCAGGTTTCTGTCCTGCGTGAAGGTCGTGAGAAAGAACTGTTTGGCTGGGCTGTTCCTGGTAAAAACAAATTCTCAATCACAAAATCTTTCCTTGGTCACATCTTTAAAGGTCAGTTGTTCAATATGACAACGACAACTAACGGTAGTGATCGTGCAATGGTTCCAATCGGCAACTACGAACGTGTAATGCCACTTGATATGGAACCTACTTTGCTACTTCGTGATCTATGTGCCGGTGATACTGACAGTGCTCAAGCACTGGGTGCACTTGAACTGGATGAAGAAGATTTGGCATTGTGCACCTTTGTATGTCCTGGTAAATACGAGTACGGTCTGCTACTTCGTGAATGCCTAGATACCATTGTGAAGGAAGGGTAATCCATGCTTAAGAAATTCATAGAGGATATCGAGCATCATTTTGAACCAGGCGGTAAACACGAAAAATGGTTTGCACTGTACGAAGCAGCAGCAACACTTTTCTACACGCCAGGTCTAGTAACAAAACGTAGCTCGCACGTTCGTGATAGCGTTGACTTAAAACGTATCATGATCATGGTTTGGTTCGCGGTATTCCCAGCAATGTTCTGGGGTATGTACAACGCGGGTGGCCAAGCTATCGCAGCACTTAACCACATGTACGCTGGTGATCAACTAGCGACAGTTATCGCAGGTAACTGGCACTACTGGCTAACAGAAATGTTTGGCGGCACCATCGGTGCTGAAGCTGGTGTTGGCAGTAAGATGCTACTAGGTGCGACTTACTTCCTACCGATCTACGCAACAGTATTTATTGTTGGTGGCTTCTGGGAAGTACTTTTCTGTATGGTGCGTAAGCACGAAGTTAACGAAGGCTTCTTTGTAACTTCTATCCTATTCGCACTTATCGTTCCACCAACGCTACCTCTATGGCAAGCGGCACTAGGTATCACATTTGGTGTTGTTGTTGCTAAAGAGATCTTCGGTGGTACAGGTCGTAACTTCTTGAACCCTGCTCTTGCGGGTCGTGCTTTCCTATTCTTTGCTTACCCAGCACAAATCTCGGGTGACGTAGTATGGACAGCAGCTGACGGCTTCTCTGGTGCAACTGCTCTTAGCCAATGGGCTCACGGCGGTAGCGGCGCGTTGATCAACAACATCACTGGCGCTCCTATCACTTGGATGGATGCTTTCATCGGTAACATCCCTGGTTCAATTGGTGAAGTATCGACTCTAGCTCTAATGATCGGTGCAGCGATGATCGTATACATGCGAATCGCTTCGTGGCGCATCATTGCGGGTGTAATGATCGGTATGATTGCAGTGTCAACACTATTCAACGTGATTGGCTCTGACACCAACCCAATGTTCAACATGCCTTGGCACTGGCACCTAGTTCTAGGTGGTTTTGCATTCGGTATGTTCTTCATGGCGACAGACCCTGTATCAGCTTCATTTACCAACGGCGGTAAATGGTGGTACGGCATCCTAATCGGTGCAATGTGTGTGATGATCCGTGTAGTTAACCCAGCTTACCCTGAAGGTATGATGCTGGCGATTCTATTCGCGAACCTATTCGCACCTCTGTTCGACCATGTGGTTATCGAGAAGAACATCAAGCGGAGACTAGCACGCTATGGCAAGTAATAACGACAGCATTAAAAAGACGCTGGGTGTTGTTATCGGGTTGAGCCTTGTTTGTTCAATCATCGTATCAACAGCAGCCGTAGGCCTGCGTGATAAGCAAAAAGCTAACGCTGTCCTAGATAAGCAATCTAAGATTGTAGAAGTTGCTGGCATTGAAGCAGACGGTAAAAAAGTACCTGAGCTATTTGCACAATACATTGAACCTCGTCTAGTTGATTTCAAAACGGGTGACTTTGTAGAGAAAGCTGAAGATGGCTCTACAGCAGCTAACTACGACCAACGTAAAGCCGCTAAAGATCCAGCTGAGTCTATCAAGCTAACGGCTGATGAAGACAAAGCTAAGATCCTACGTCGTGCTAACACAGGTATCGTTTACCTAGTGAAAAGTGGTGATGAAATCTCGAAAGTTATCATCCCTGTTCACGGTACAGGTCTTTGGTCAATGATGTACGCATTCGTTGCGGTTGAAACTGATGGTAACACTGTGTCTGGTATTACTTACTACGAGCAAGGTGAAACTCCTGGACTTGGTGGTGAAGTAGAAAACCCAGCATGGCGCGCTCAATTCGTTGGTAAGAAACTATTCGATGAGAACCACAAACCAGCAATCAAGATTGTTAAAGGTGGTGCTCCAGAAGGTTCTGAACACGGCGTTGATGGCCTATCTGGTGCGACACTAACTGGTAACGGTGTTCAAGGTACATTTGACTTCTGGTTAGGTGACATGGGCTTCGGTCCTTTCCTAGCAAAAGTTCGTGACGGAGGTCTGAACTAATGTCTAGCGCACAAAACATTAAAAAGAGCATTATGGCGCCGGTGTTGGATAACAACCCGATCGCGCTGCAGGTTCTTGGTGTATGTTCTGCTCTTGCAGTAACAACTAAACTAGAAACAGCATTTGTAATGACACTAGCGGTAACGTTTGTAACTGCACTGTCGAACTTCTCTGTTTCTTTAATCCGTAATCACATTCCTAACAGTGTGCGTATCATCGTTCAGATGGCAATCATCGCATCACTAGTAATCGTGGTAGACCAGGTGCTTAAAGCATACCTATACGATATCTCTAAACAGCTATCGGTATTCGTAGGTCTGATCATTACGAACTGTATCGTAATGGGTCGTGCAGAAGCATTTGCAATGAAATCTGCGCCAATTCCATCTCTAATTGATGGTATCGGTAACGGTCTTGGTTACGGTTTCGTTCTTATCACTGTTGGTTTCTTCCGTGAGCTATTTGGCTCAGGCAAACTATTTGGCCTGGAAGTTCTACCTCTAGTGAGCAACGGTGGTTGGTACCAGCCAAACGGTCTGATGCTACTTGCACCATCAGCATTCTTCTTAATCGGTTTCATGATCTGGGCTATCCGCATTATCAGACCTGAACAAATCGAAGCGAAGGAGTAAGGACGTCATGGAACATTACATCAGCCTGCTAGTTAAATCGATTTTCATCGAAAACATGGCACTGTCTTTCTTCCTAGGTATGTGTACTTTCCTTGCCGTATCTAAGAAAGTTAAGACTTCTTTCGGTCTAGGTGTTGCAGTTGTGGTAGTACTGACTATCGCGGTTCCTGTGAACAACCTAGTTTACAACCTAGTTCTGAAAGAGAACGCGTTAGTTGAGGGCGTAGACCTTAGCTTCCTAAACTTCATCACCTTCATCGGTGTAATCGCAGCACTTGTACAGATCCTAGAGATGGTTCTTGACCGTTTCTTCCCACCTTTGTACAACGCGCTAGGCATCTTCCTACCGCTGATCACAGTAAACTGTGCGATCTTCGGTGGTGTATCTTTCATGGTACAACGTGACTACAACTTTGCTGAATCTGTTGTTTACGGTTTCGGCTCTGGTGTGGGCTGGATGCTAGCGATCGTCGCTCTTGCAGGTATCCGTGAGAAGATGAAGTACTCAGATGTACCTCCTGGTCTACGTGGTCTAGGTATCACGTTCATCACTGTAGGTCTAATGGCGTTAGGCTTTATGTCTTTCTCTGGTGTTCAACTGTAAGTCGGGTAAACCGCAACAATTAAGGAATAGTCAATGGACATTATTCTTGGTGTAGTGATGTTTACTCTGATCGTACTTGCGCTAGTACTAGTGATTCTTTTCGCTAAGTCTAAGCTTGTACCAACAGGTGACATTACAATTTCTGTGAACGATGACCCTTCACTGGCGATCGTTACACAACCAGGTGGTAAGCTACTATCTGCGTTAGCTGGTGCTGGCGTATTCGTATCTTCTGCTTGTGGTGGCGGTGGCTCTTGTGGTCAGTGTCGCGTAAAAGTTAAATCAGGTGGTGGTGACATCCTACCTACCGAGCTTGACCACATTACTAAAGGTGAAGCACGTGAAGGTGAGCGTCTAGCGTGTCAGGTTGCAATGAAAACTGACATGGACATCGAACTTCCTGAAGAAATCTTCGGCGTTAAGAAGTGGGAATGTACTGTTATCTCTAACGATAACAAAGCAACATTCATCAAAGAGCTTAAGCTACAAATCCCAGATGGCGAATCAGTACCTTTCCGTGCTGGTGGTTACATCCAGATTGAAGCGCCAGCTCACCACGTTAAATACGCTGATTTCGATGTACCTGAAGAATACCGTGAAGATTGGGACAAGTTTAACCTGTTCCGCTACGAGTCTAAGGTAAACGAAGAAACGATCCGCGCATACTCTATGGCTAACTACCCAGAAGAGCACGGTATCATCATGCTTAACGTACGTATCGCTACGCCGCCGCCAAACAACCCTGACGTACCACCTGGTATCATGTCATCGTTCATTTGGTCTCTAAAAGAAGGCGACAAGTGTACGATCTCTGGTCCATTTGGTGAGTTCTTCGCGAAAGACACTGACGCTGAAATGGTATTCGTTGGTGGTGGTGCAGGTATGGCTCCAATGCGTTCTCATATCTTCGACCAGCTGAAACGTCTGCACTCTAAGCGTAAGATGTCATTCTGGTATGGTGCACGTTCTAAGCGTGAAATGTTCTACGTAGAAGACTTCGATGGCCTAGCGGCTGACAACGATAACTTCGTATGGCACTGTGCACTGTCTGACCCTATGCCAGAAGATAACTGGGATGGTTACACTGGCTTCATTCACAACGTTCTTTACGAGAACTACCTACGTGATCATGAAGCGCCAGAAGACTGTGAATACTACATGTGTGGTCCACCTATGATGAATGCGGCTGTAATCGGCATGCTGAAAGATCTAGGTGTAGAGGATGAAAACATCCTTCTAGATGACTTCGGTGGTTAATCCCCCTAAGTGATTGAATCTATGGCTAGCTCTCTAAGAGCTAGCCATTATTTTTTGTAGAAATAAAAACCATATTCAACAGTTGCTATAGGAAATCGGTTTGTCTTGAGAGAACCCATTTTCCATATCAATTTAACGACAATAGGAGTAAACAAGTGAAAAAGTGGCTTGTTGCATTCGCTTCTCTATTGGTTCTAGCTGGTTGTGAACAGCCTGCAGATCAAGTTCATTTAAGTGGCCCAACAATGGGTACCACATACAACATTAAATACATCGAGCAAGATGGCCTGCCATCGCCTGAAGTTTTGCAAACAGAAATCGACCGCCTACTTGAAGAAGTGAACGATCAGATGTCGACTTACCGTGAAGATTCAGAGCTTAGCCGTTTTAACCAACACCAGACCAGTGAGCCATTTGAAGTATCACCGCAAACGGCAACGGTAGTGAAAGAAGCGATTCGCTTGAACGGTCTTACTCTAGGCGCACTAGACGTAACCGTTGGTCCACTAGTGAATCTTTGGGGCTTTGGTCCAGAAGCGCGTCCAGATGTGGTTCCGACAGATGAAGAGCTAGCTGCTCGTAAAGCGAATACTGGTATTCACCACCTTTCGGTTGAAGGCAATAAAATGTCGAAAGACATTCCAAACTTGTACGTTGACCTATCTACTATCGCAAAAGGTTGGGGTGTTGATGTGGTTGCGGATTACCTACAATCACAAGGCATTCACAACTACATGGTAGAAGTTGGCGGTGAAATGCGTTTGAAAGGCATTAATCGTGAAGGTGTGCCATGGCGTATTGCAATTGAAAAGCCGACTGTTGATGAGCGCTCAATTCAAGAAATTATTGAGCCTGGCGACATGGCAATTGCAACAAGTGGTGACTATCGTAATTACTTTGAGAGCAATGGTGTGCGATACTCTCACATCATCAATCCGCAAACAGGCAAACCAATCCATCATAAAGTGGTGTCTGTAACGGTACTGGATAAATCGTCGATGACGGCTGATGGTCTTGCAACCGGCCTTATGGTACTAGGTGAAGACAAAGGCATGGAAATCGCGAACGAAAATAACATTCCTGTTTTCATGATTGTGAAAACGGATGATGGTTTTAAAGAGCTGGCTTCGGAAGCATACAAGCCGTTCATGAAGAAATAACAACAGAAGTGAGCATGTCCTTATGAGTACATTTCTAATTACTTTTGCTGTTTTTGTTGCGGTGATTGCAGCGATGGCAGTGGGTTACATCTTCCAAAAGAAGGTGGTAAAAGGCAGTTGTGGTGGTCTTGGTGCGGTTGGTATTGAGAAGGTATGTAACTGCCCAGAGCCATGTGATGCGCGTAAGAAGCGTGAAGCTCGTGAAGCTGCCCGCGCAGAAAAGCTGGCTGCATGGGAAAAAGATCGCATTGCTTAATCAGCGATAGCAAGAATGATAAAACCCAGCTAATGGCTGGGTTTTGTTTTTTAGGCTTTATATCAAGAGGAGAGGCTTACCGATAAATAGTTTGGTTTCGCCCATTCCCTTTTGCTTGATATAAACGGTCGTCTGCCACTTTAATCTGTTGGTCAAGATCACCTTCAACACTCGCCACACCAACACTAATGGTCACTTGAATGTTCTTATCTTGATAAGGAATAGGGGTCTTCTCCACTCGTTGACGCATTTGCTCCAAGCGGGTCACAAAATCTTCATAACTACCGCACGCTTGAATACAAAACTCTTCGCCGCCGAAACGCGCAATCACATCATCTGGGAAATAGATTTTTAATATATTCGCGACCATAACGAGTGCCGCATCGCCACCATCGTGCCCGTAGTTATCATTCACTTTTTTAAAGAAGTCGATATCTAACATGGCAATATTACGTTTTTCGCAACCATCACAAGCTTGGCCAAACAGGAAGCGGCGATTCCACAATCCAGTCAAAGCATCTTGGTTTGCCATTCTAAACAGTTCTGTTGTTGCTTCCTTCATATCCAGTATTTGATGAACACGGCAGAAAAACTCTTCCTGATTAAATGGCTTATATAAGAAATCATTAGCGCCGGCTTTGAGGAAGCGAGCGGTCATTGTGTGGTCATCACTTCCGGAGATACCAAGAATAGCGAGTTGGTTTTTATCAAAATTCTGCCGTAATTCACGGATCATTGTAATGCCATCTTTTATTGGCATGTCATGATCGGTGAGTATAAATGTGATGTCGGGATTTTGTTCTATTAACTCAATCGCTTGTTGGCCATTCTCAGCCTGAAGTGTTTGGATATATTGGTGCTCTAACAACTGCACAACGTGGTGGCGAACAGTCATTGAGTCGTCTACAACCAAACACTTATGCTGCTGGTTATTTGTTAAGCGCTTAATGAGAGGAAGTAGGTAAGAGACAGAAGCCATGCTGTCTTTCAGTATGTAATCCAATACACCTTTCGCTAGCATCTGCTCACGAATATCTTCTTGGAACATGGCTGTTAGCACGATAACTTTTTGGTTATGAGATAACAGCAGATCAATAATTTCGCCATCTTGAGCATCTGGCAAACAGTAATCTAATACAGCGCACAACAGCTCTGGTTGCGAAGCTAAGGTTGATTTCGCTTCATCATAACTTTCAGCAGCAAGTACTTCGTAGCCCGCTTTCGTTAATATTTGCTGCAGGTAATTTCTATAAGCACGGCTGTCTTCGACAACCAAAATTCTCTTACTCAAAAAGTTTCCCTACTTTTGTATATAAATTACTTTTAATGTTATAGAGCTCAATAATAATAGAAAGTGGGGTGATTACCATGAAAAAATTCTTGGCTCTGGCTCCAGATAACACTATTTTAAATGCGCCTATTTATCGCTATACTGTTTTTTTAAACAGTGTTATTTGTGTGTAGATCGTGCAAGAACGAGTAAGAAAAATCATTCACGTTGATATGGATTGCTTTTACGCCGCTGTAGAAATGCGTGACAACCCAAGTTACCGAGGGACGGCTCTTGCTGTCGGCGGTCATGAGAAACAACGTGGGGTGATCAGTACGTGTAATTATGAAGCGCGCAAATTTGGTGTTCGTAGTGCGATGCCAACAGCGCGTGCGCTCCAGTTATGCCCGAACTTACTCGTGGTTCCCGGTAGAATGCACGTCTATAAACAAGTTTCCCAACAGATACGAGCCATTTTTGAGCGATATACCCCGCTAATAGAACCGCTGTCTCTCGATGAAGCTTATTTGGATGTGACTGACTCTAAGATGTGCCGAGGCTCTGCGACCTTAATCGCTGAGTCAATTCGCAACGACATATACTCTGAGTTGGGATTAACGGCATCTGCCGGTATTGCGCCGATTAAGTTTCTCGCTAAAGTCGCCTCTGATATGAACAAGCCTAATGGTCAGTTTGTGATTCCGCCAGAGAAGGTTCAAGAGGTGGTGGATAAACTACCGCTAGAAAAGATTCCCGGTGTTGGCAAAGTCAGTTTGGAGAAACTACACCAAGCAGGCTTCTACCTATGTGAAGACATCAAAAACAGTGATTACCGTGAGCTGTTGCGCCAATTTGGGCGCCAAGGTGCGTCATTGTGGAAGCGTAGCCATGGCATTGATGATCGCGAAGTGGTGGTCGAGCGCGAACGTAAATCGGTTGGGGTAGAGCGTACTTTCAGCGAAAACATTGCTACTTATGATGAGTGCTGGAAGGTGATTGAAGATAAGCTCTTCCCTGAGCTAGAGAGACGTTTAGAGAAAGCCAGTCCAGATAAATCGATCATCAAGCAGGGGATCAAGCTCAAGTTTGCTGATTTTCAACTCACAACGATCGAGCACATTCATCCTCAACTTGAACTCGAAGACTTCAAAGTGCTGCTAAGAGACATTCTCAAGCGCCAAAACGGACGAGAAATAAGGCTGTTAGGCCTGAGTGTGATGCTCAAGCCTGAACAACAAGCGCGTCAATTGAGTTTCTTCTAAGCTCGCGCTAACTCAACCTGCTTTAGTACCAGTGCAAAAGAGACATTCGCCATTGAACCATAGCCTCGCAGTTTGCTGGCTTTAAGCTGAGCAATGATTGGCGTGCTGATCCCACACAGGAAGCGCGCCACAGCGGCATTGCTAATCACCGTTGGTGAAAGTTGGACAAATTCATCAACCCAAGCGGATAGGTGAGTCAACTCAGGTTGTACTTGTTGTGGCTGAGGGAATGATGCGACTTGTCCACGACACACAGAACAGTGGCCACATTGCGTTGGTGCATTGTGATCAGCAAAATAATGCGCTAACTGATAGCTCAAGCAGTCCGATGATTGGAACAGATTCAACATAGTATGAATTCGTTCAATGTCTTTCTGTTCTTTGGATTGGAACAGCTCAGCCAAATGCTGAGAAATCGCTTCTTGATTTTGAGTAGCAGGGAGAACCGAATACACATCCGTGAGCTGTTTGCTTTCTAATTCAATCCAACCGTTTTGGTGGAAGTAATCAAGCGCCGCAACCACACGACTACGCTCAGATTGATAGTTCATCCACAAGGCTTCTAAATCCACTTGGCACCACACTTTCGCTTTGGTTGAACAAGCAAAAATAGCTTCAACAAACTGACGTCGTTCACCTTGGAACTGATTGAGGATAAAAGACTGGTCTTGTAAGAACTTGAAGCGATATTCCGCGAAATAGCTGTATTTGGCTTCAATCACTTTTGCCAACTCTAGGTAAACCAATAAAGTCTTTAGTGGCAGTTGGCGAATATTACTGTCGCGAGATAAGCGTAGCGCCATCACTTCCCACTGAGGCGTGTTCTCGCGAATTTGTTCTAATACATAATTGATTGAGCTTGGCTCTGGCGTGTCACCGTAAACAAAGTTCTCTAATACTGTTAAGCCAGAGGTATTCCCCAAAAGAATACACTCCGAACGCTGCCCATCTCGTCCAGCACGCCCGATTTCTTGTGCGTAGTTTTCGATAGATTTCGGTAAATCGAAGTGAATAACACGACGAATGTCGGATTTATCTACCCCCATACCAAACGCGATTGTGGCGACAATGCAGTCGATTTGTGAGTCCATAAACTGCTGTTGGATTTTCTCGCGTATGTCGCTTTTCATACCTGCGTGGTAAGCGTGAGCATTGATGCCTAAACGAATCAGTGAGCTAGCAACTTGCTCTGCGGTTTGCTGTTGAGTTACGTACACGATACTCGGCAGTTTAGGGGCCGCAGCAATGATGTCATTCAGCTGTGTTTGCTTATTTTCTTCCTCGCAAGGCACCACAGAAATATCGAGATTAGAGCGATAGAAACCAGTAACCGTAATATTCTCGTCAGCGATATTAAACTTGCTTTGCATGTCTTCAATAACCGCAGGCGTTGCCGTTGCGGTTAGCAACAGGGTTTGCGGAATATTCAGTTCACGTTGGTATTGCGGCAGTTTAAGGTAGTCAGGACGGAAGTTATGACCCCATTCTGAGATACAGTGCGCTTCGTCGACCACCATTAGAGAAAGCGGAATTTGACGAATGAACTCGCGAAAACGTTCGTTCTTGAGTCGCTCCACCGAGATCATCAAAATCTTGATATGTCCATTCTTCACACCAGCCATCACCTGCTGTGCTTCTTCACGGCTTTGGCTACTGTCGAGAGATGCCGCGGCAATGCCTCTGCTTTGTAAGAAGCTGAGTTGGTCTTTCATTAATGCAAGAAGCGGTGAAATCACCAACGTCAGGTGTGGTAACTGAGTAGCAGGAAGTTGGTAGCAAAGCGATTTCCCTGAGCCAGTTGGGAAGATGGCAGCGGCTGAGTGTCCGTTCATTACTGCTTCAATCACCGGTTGTTGGCCGGATCTTAATGAGTCAAACCCGAACACGGATTGAAGCGTTTGCTGAAGCGAGTCACTTTGCATAATAGGGAAACCTTGGTTTGATGATAAACTGGGCTACATTAACACACCCTGAGTGCCAAACGCGCGCCCTAAAAGTATGAACAAAGTCGATTTAGTCCAAATAATCATTCAACAACTCGAAGATAAACTGCAAGTTGCTCA
>Ga0209272_10001177_pt1 | contig 17368 bp, 11 predicted proteins | sample tdDd002_FD_187125 | JGI IMG/M metagenome (GOLD analysis project Ga0209272, IMG submission 187125) | Marine sediment microbial communities from the Atlantic coast under amendment with organic carbon and nitrate - tdDd00.2 (SPAdes)... | ecosystem: Environmental > Aquatic > Marine > Coastal >... | reverse complement strand
AACTAGCAGCTAACAGCTTTTTATTAATCATGGCACCCACACCAATGCTATCAGCTAAATCGATATAATCGATATTTTCAACTTCAGCAATGGTACGCTTCACGCCCATTTTACTTGCCAATAAGCAAGCGAGTATATTAGTTTCTGAGTTTCCCGTTACGGCAACGAAAGCATCCATCTTCTGAATTCCTTCTTCCTTTAAAAGATCCATATCACGACCGTCACCATTGATAACCAAAGTTTTTTCAAGTGCATCAGCCAACTTGATACTTTTGTTCTTATCAATTTCAAGCAACTTAAGATCCAAAGTCTGCTCAAGTTCACTAGCCGTTTTATAACCTATGCGGCTACCACCAAGAATCATGGCTTTTTTAATCTTGTATTTCTGTTTTCCTGCAAGAGTCATCACTCTATCGATACTCTCTGCCTTACTGATAACAAAAACCAAGTCACCTCGCATAAATCGATTGTGGCCTCGAGGAATAATAGTATCACCATTACGCTTAATAGCCACAGCTCTATAATCATCATCTCCTGTCATTTTGGAAACCTCTGCTAAGGTTTTATCCATAATCACCGACTTACTGCTAATTTTTATTCCATACAGTAACAATTTCCCACCTGAAAACTCGTACATCTGACGGGTTCCTGAACGTGATAAATAGTTGATGACTTCCTTAGCGGCTAATCGTTCAGGATAAACGAATTCATCTATTCCTAGACTCTTTAGAAATTCCTTATTTTCCGGAATTAAGTATTCTTGATTATTAATACGAGCAATGGTGCGCTTCGCACCAAGTTTCTTAGCAAGCAGACTCGAAGTAATATTGATCTCTTCTGATTGTGTTACAGCTATAAACAGATCAGCTTTCTTAACGTTAGCTTCTTTTAGATCTTTAATAGAAGAACTTGACCCAACAATAGTTAACAGATCCAAATGAGAATCTATTAGATTTAATTTTTCTTCATCACTATCAATCAATATAATATCATGATCCTGATGACTTAGCATTTTTGCCAGGTGAGTTCCTACTGCGCCTGCTCCAGCAATTACAATCTTCATAACGGTATTTAATTTGAACTTCTTTGATCAAGGAGTCATTATTTATATGAATTGACCAAAAACGAAACGGCAAAATAAAACATTATCGTTTAAATATACAGCATATATGCTAAAAATAATATCTTTCTAAATTATGCTAGCTATTGCAACACAATTCCCCAAAAGGAAATAAACAACAACCAACTGACTAAGTGCGTCTTACTAAACTGCAAAATGATATAATCAGAATTATCAATCCACACTCAAAGGAATACAAAAGGAACCTTTTAAGCGTGTGTCCCATATTCGTGTCTTTGAACCATCAGTCGATTTCATATGTTTTTTAGGGTAATTACTCGCATCTCTTATTAAAGCTTTCCCTTTAAATTCTTGAGCAAGTTTCTCATACCCATTTGCATTATTTCTAAGAATAAGATAATCCACTTGAAAACCTGTGATATTGTCTTTAAAAGATGAATTACCCACTATAGCAATTGTTTTATCATTTAAAATATGCAGCTCATTTTCTTTTAAAACTTCAAACTTATAATACCTCACTCCTTTTGCCATAGTATATGGATAAAGCAAACGACTCTTCTGTTTTTCTGTCAGAATGGTATCACTTAAGACTAAAACATTCTGACCATCCCTAATGCAGATTAAAGTTTGTTTATGCACATTAAAGACTAACAATTCCCTCGATTGACTTTGATGCCGATCTGAAATATTGAGCAGTTGAAAAGCTATTAAAATAATTATACTCACAAAAAGAGCTTTCTTTCTCCTTCCCCAAAAACTAAAAGCGAGGCCAATAATTAAACAATATAGAAGTACAACCTGAATAGATGTAAATGTGATTCTTTCAATTAAAGCACCTGGCAAAGCTTGTATCTGATAAATCAACCAATGAATCAATTCTACAAAATTCTGTAGCAAATACGTAAACCATTTTGTCAGAAAATTAATTTCTGAGAAAATAAGCAATACAGCTGAACTGTAAATCAATAAACCTGCAACGGGTATAATTACAAAATTCGACAGAAAGAAATATGCCGGAAACTGATGAAAATAATAGATAGCTAAAGGAAATGTTCCGACCTGTGCTGCTAGCGATACCGTGAATAATCGCCACGACCAACGCAAAACGAAAGAATCAACATTAATCATGTTTTCGAATTTAGGCTGGAAGTAAACGATACTGACTACAGCTAAATATGAAAACTGAAAACCGACGTTGAACAATACAAAAGGATCAATAAGAAGTAGCAAAAGCGCTGATATGGCCAAGGAATTATAAATGGTTCCCTTCCGGTTAATCATGAGTGCAATGGCTATTATGGAAAACATACTTGCAGCACGCATGACCGATGGAGACAAACCTGTTAATAATGCATATGACCACAAACAAGCAAGAAGAATAATCCCTCGAATAAATCGTCCAAGCTTAGAGCCTGCCAAAAAACTAAGCAAAAATTGCATTACGCCAAATATAATTCCAACATGCAATCCCGAAACAGCCAATACATGAGTTGCTCCAGCAGCTGACCATACCGATTTAACATCTTCTGAAACTTCTTCCCGAGCACCTAAAGTGAGAGCCGCTAATATTTCATAGGCTTCATTCTTTAAGCCTGCTTTTTTATAAATATTTAAAAGCCTCTGTCTCCAGGCAACCGCAATATGCTTAAAACTGAAGCTTTGATTTTTCTCTACCAACTTCCAGGAAGAACCTCGCACATAGGTTGAATATAAAATATAACGATGCCTTAAATACTTTGAATAATCGAATTCATTGGGATTACCATTATTTCGAACTCTTTCGAGCTTAGATGACACTAAAATTTCATCTCCAGCTTCTAATTCTCTGGATAAGGAGTCTTTAGCCAAATAAATTAAAGCTTGAACATTGGCCTTTTCCCATTTGTCTTTTTTACAAACAGCTTTTAACTCCAGAACACAAGCCATTGATTTTGCTTTTTCATCCGGGTTTCTTTTTAAACTTCCCTTAAAAGCTGTAATTGAGTCAACAGAAAATAAAGTCATTCTTGCATTAGAATTCTTGACTCTTATATATCCGGAACAGATACAGAATAGAAAGATAAAGATGCCATAGATAAAAGTATAAGCATAGGTTTTTCTGAAAAAGGGCAATAACTGATAAAGCAGGAGTGATAAAAATGAGAAAAAAATCAAGCTATATAGCAGCCAATTATCCACATCAAAAAACTCAGACAAAACTATACCCAATATGAAAGGCAATAGCAGTCGAATAAAAGGTACTGTGTGTAGGAATTCCCTGAAATACATCTTACTAATCAATATTTAAAGACATATTAAATTAGTAAAGCAAGTTGATTAAATCAAAAAAAAATCCTCAAACTCAAAAGAGTAAGAGGATTTTTAATTTTATATGTAAGTGCATTTTCTTAGTCTACTAAGTTATGCTCTTTTATTATTTAGCCAGATTAAATCGGTACTTGGCATCGAATTTACCCTTAGAGATACCTGTTAGCTTCGATTTTAAAAGACGCTTACGAAGTGGAGAGCAATGATCTGTAAACATGATACCGTCTAAGTGATCGTACTCGTGCTGAATAATTCGAGCCGCAAAACCTGAATACTCCTCATCATGAAACTCCCAATTCTCATCGTAATATTCAATACGAATTGTCTCTGGTCGAGTTACATCTTCGTTTAAGCCAGGAATACTCAAGCAGCCTTCCGACATACTCCACTCCTCACCATTACGTTCAGTAATATGCGCATTGATAAACATCTTTTTGAAACCTTCCAATTCTGGCTCGTCTTCTGCAAATGAAGATGCATCAAGAACAAACATTCGAATAGATTTCCCAACTTGTGGAGCAGCTAGACCAACACCATCAGCAAAATACATGGTTTGCCACATATTCTCCATAAACTTCTCCAAATCCGGATAATCTTTATCGATATCCTTTGCTACTTTTCGCAAAACCGGATGCCCGTATATTGTAATAGGTAAAATCATTCTTTAACTCTTAAATCAATTGATCAACTCAATTGGTAATTTATTAAAACATATTTCTTTTGGCTTCCATATACGACTGAAGTATAATGGTTGCACTAATTTTATCGATAACAGCCTTATCTCTTCTTTGCTTTTTGGTCATTCCACCATCGATCATCGATTGAAAAGCAATTTTAGATGTAAATCGTTCATCAACCATTTCGATAGGCATATCTGGAAATCGCTTTTTCAATTGCCCAAGGAAAGGTTTCAAATATTTCATCGATTCACTATCCTCATTATTTAGCTGCTTAGGATGCCCAACAACAATACATTCAACCTCTTCGGTCTCCATATACTTTTGAATGTAATCCAAAACATCTTTGGCATGAACCGTATCTAATCCGTTTGCAATAATTTGCATCGGGTCGCTTACAGCCAATCCCACTCGTTTTCTTCCGTAATCTATAGCTAAAAGTCGTGCCAAGCTGATATCATTTTTTTATTTGATGGGCAAAGATAGAAAAACTTAATGGAAGCGTAAACTCAAAGCCTTTATAATAGCAAACTTAACTCGAAACAAGGCCTTAAAACTTTAAGATTCAGTCCCCGTTAATATATTTACATTTCACTTAAGGAATTAGACGGTTTAAGCTCAGTTTTTCCTTCTTGACAAAATTATCATCGTGAATGTTTCGATTTTTCACTCACCTTTGTCTTATAATATTCTCATAGAAATATAAAAAATATGTAAATTGGATGTTCATCTCTAAAATAAGACTTCTCTTGGAAAATCATAGAAAACCTTCTTATGAGGAAAAGAATCTAATTCTTGTGGCCATACTTATTACTTTTGCCATAACACTAAAAGGTGCACTAACTTTAATGGGAATTATTCCTATTGATCCGAATGCCCAATTTCCCATCACGTTAAAAAATTGGATTTTCAGTATGATCATCATCTCAAGTTATTCGTGGCTCCTATTAGACTTCAATCTTAGACGAAAATCAAAACTATTTCCTAAAATTTCACAACTTGGATCTCTTGCCATCTTATTAGCGGGTAATTTTTTAATTTTCATCTCAACTCTAACATTACAAATTATTGGGGAACACACAATTAACCCTCTAAGTATGTCTAACGAAGAAGTGTTTATGCTTACGTTTGGCTGGTTTATTATTTTTGTAGCATCATTGCTAATTGTTGAGATTTTTAAGCTTAGACAAAAAAGCAAACACGACGCTATTGATAAAGAAATACTTAAGAGAGAAAAAATACAAAGTGAACTGAATGAGATTAAAAACCAAATGAATCCTCACTTTCTTTTCAACTCATTAAATTCCCTACATTCTCTTATTCGATCTAATCCCGAGAAGGCCACTCTCTTTGTTACCAACCTTTCAATGCTTTATCGATATGTTTTGCAGAGTAAAGAAAAAGACTTGGTTAGCATAGACGAAGAATTATCCTTCTTAAAGAATTATACCGATTTGATTCATATTCGGTATAGAGATAAATTTCAGATTAGTATCGATATCAATAAAAAAGATCTCCAATTATCTATTCCTGTTTTATCTATTCAACTCTTGGTTGAAAATGCCATAAAACACAATGAAGTATCGTCGGAACATCCATTAAAAGTATTCATAAACATCAAAGATGAACATCTGGTTGTGACACATAAATTAAGACTCAGGAAAACACTTATTCAGAGCACTGGGAATGGCATTGTTAACCTTTCCAGAAGATGTCATCACTTAATTGGTAAAGATATCGAGATTCAAAAAGATGAGAATTTCACAGTACGTATTCCAATAAAAAACAATTAGATTATGCGTGTCGTTATTATAGAAGATGAATGGGAAGCATGTGAACACTTATGCTCACTGTTATCTGAAATTGATCCTACAATTGAGATAATTACAAAAATAGATACCGTTCATCAAGCCGTTTCCTTTTTCAAGATAAATCAGGATTTCGATCTCATATTTATGGACATCCATTTAGCCGATGGAATATCCTTTGAAATATTCAAGGAGGTTGAACTGAGTACTCCTGTAATTTTCACAACCGCTTACGATCAATATGCCATAAAAGCTTTTAAGGTAAATAGCATTGACTACATCCTAAAACCACTGATAAAAGAAGAGGTTGAACAGGCAATTATCAAATTTAACAACAAAAAAAGTCAAGCGAATCCTCAGGCGATGTTCCAAAGTTTGTATCAGGAATTTGCTCAAGCTTCAAAAACCTACAAAACGACTTTTCTGGTTCAGTATAAAGAAGCATTGTATCCAATAGCAACATCAGAACTGGCTGGCTTTTTTATTGATCAGGGCATGGTAAAGGGGCTTACTTTTGAAGATAAGCCTTATATAATCTCCCATACCATGGAACAACTTGAAGTGGAGTTAAATCCCAATGAATTTTACCGCATTAATCGTCAATTCATTCTGCAACGCAATTGTATAAAAAGAATCGATTACTTTTTCAATGGCAAACTAAAAATCAAAACCGATCCCCAATTTAACGAAGATTTAATTGTGAGCAAAGCAAAGGCTTCTGATTTCAAAAAATGGTTGAATCAATAAATCTCACTCTTGAAAAAATACGTTTCACCGATAAAATTAGATACTTGAGTATCTTTTTAATTTTATGTATATTAATGCTTTTTAGTTTTGTAACCCAAAACTAAACCGACTACTAAGAAAACTAATTTCACATTCTAAATGTATTTAAACATGAAGAACAATATCATCTTACTTCTATTGATTTTCTCCTCTTTCATAGGACGGGCTCAACAACAAGAAGATTTCACAGTCGCCATTCTTGGTGATAAACTAATTCCTGAAACGGATCAAATTCTGGTTCAATTAAAGGACGAAATTAAATCAGTTGTCGGACAATCGGCGAATGTTGTATTTAAGGATTCATTCGTGCTACTGAATGATTTGAACCTCGAAAAGGCTAAGAGTAATTATGAAAGGATGGTTCAATCAGAAGATGTTGATCTGATTCTTTCTTTTGGATCCGTCAATAACTTTGTAATTGCGAAAAACAAGACGTTTCCAAAACCTACTATCCTTTTCGGTGTTATCAATGACGATTTCATCACTTTCCCAGAGGGACAGCTTAGTTCTAACATCACTAACTTGACTTATATTCTAACTCCCCAATCATATAAAAGGGATTTATTACAGTTTAAAGAAATCTTCCCATTTAAGAAAATTGGTATCATAGTCGATGAGTACCTAACTGAAATCTATCCAGTTAAGAATACTCTGGATGAAATATTCAAGACGATTGAGGCAGAATATATTCTTATTCCAATCAATCAAGCCAATGATATTGATGGTAAACTAGAATCTCTAGATGCGGTTTATCTGTCTGGTGGCTTATTTTTCAATAAGGATGAACAAATTCGTTTGGTCAATAAGATTAACGAGAAAAAACTACCAAGCTTCACCTCTATCAACGAACATCTTTCTGATTATGGGGTTCTTTTAACCTCTCAACCAATAAATAATCTGGATCAATTTTTCAGGCGTATTGCGTTGAATATTGAATCGGCTGTTCATGGCGATAATTTAGCTCAACTTCCTATTTATATGGATTTACAGGCAAAACTATCACTAAACATCGAAACGGCTTTTCAAATCAACTTTCCGCTTAAATACAGTTTCCTTTTACGAACCAATATTGTTGGAAATGCAAACCAAATTTCATTTCAAAAGCAATATACCCTTGATGAAGTTTTTCAGCAAGTGTTGAATCAGAATTTGAGCTTAAAGGCAGAACAGAAAAATATAGACCTGGCTAATCAAGAAGTTAAATTATCAAAGAGCGAATACTTGCCAGATTTATCAACTTCATTAAGTGGAACTCATCTTGACCCTGAGCTTGCTAAAGTTTCCAATGGATCTAATCCTGAATATAGCACATCGGGTAATATCACATTTGAACAACTTATATTTTCTGAACAAGCCAGTGCCAATATCAAAATTCAAAAAGAACTAAAAGAAGCAAGTAAAGAGACTTATAATTCTAAAGAGAAGGATGCTATTTTAAATGCTGGGACTGCCTATTACAGTGCATTAATTGCTAAAGCCAATTTCTTAATTAACGATGAGAACCTAAGAGTAACACGTCAGAATTACGAAATCGCTCAGCAAAAATACGATGCCGGACAAACCGGTAAATCAGATGTTTTGAGATGGAAAAGTGAATTAGCTATGGCAACACAAAACATTGTCAACAGCTATACCCAACTCAATCAATCATTCAATGAGTTAAATGAGATTCTAAACAATCCTATTGGATTAAAAATAGATGTTCTCAATGCTGATTTTAAAAATCACAACGATAAAAATGATTTTAAGTTCTTCAATATGCTTGATGATCCTTTTTTAAGAGATAAATTCACGCATCTTGTGGAAGAAAGAGCCATTGAAAATGCGCATGAGCTAAAATCATTGCAACACAATATTAGTGCAAGCAAACGCTCAGCAATGCTCTACCAAAGAAGTAAGTTCCTGCCAACAATAGGTTTACAAGGGCAATACAATCACACCTTTAGCAGAGATGGCGAGGGTTCAACTTACCCAACTGGATTTTTGGGAGCTCCTGATGGTTATTATAATGTTGGCGTACAGGTCAGTCTGCCAATCTTTCAAAAAAATCAAAGAAATATCAACAGACAGAAATCATTTATACAACGTGATCAATTGAACATTCAAAAAGATCAAACCATTGTATCCATCAAAAGGAATGTGAATGATATTATTTTATCTATTGTTAGTCAATTTTCAAATATAGAGCTATCAAAGGTTTCTACCGATGCTGCTAAGGAGAGTTTGGAACTCATGCAAGTTTCTTATTCAAACGGAGCAATAGGTATTACTTCTTTAATCGATTCTCAGCAAGCTTATTTTCAAGCTCAACAGCAACAAGCCAATGCCAATTATAATTTCCAATTGAGCATTTTGCAACTCGAGCGAATCATGTCTTATTTCTTCACTCTGCATACCGAAGAAGAAAATCAAGTTTTTATCAATCAGGTTAAAGAACGAATTGTTCAAAACTAGAAATACTTTTCCATCTGTAAAAACATAAAATCATAATCTTATGAAATCTATATATTATACATTAATCTTGTCATTAGTCATATTTAGCACGGCTTGTTCTGATAAGAAAGAGACTGTACAAAAAGAAAAATTACGTCCGGTTAAGTATGCCGAGATCAGCTATTCAGGTATTGGTCAGGTTAGATCATTCAATGGAACTGCTCGATCTGACAAGGAAATTAATTTAAGTTTTAGAACCAGCGGAATTCTAACCGTTTTAAATATTTCAGCTGGTCAAAAAGTGGAAAAAGGTGATTTATTAGCTCAGATTGATAATTCTGAAGCACGTCTTTCATTAGAACAATCTATTTCATCTTTGAATAGTGCCAAAGCAAATTTAAACACAAGTACATCGACCTTAGCTCGTACAAAAACACTTTTTGAAAAAGGCTCTGCCTCATTAAGTGATTACGAGAATGCCAAATCTTCATTTGCTTCTGCTAATGCTGATTTTGAATCGAAAAAACGTACGGTTGAAATTCAGAAGAAACAAGTTGGTTATGGCATTATCTACGCTCCATCTAATGGAATTATTGCTTCGAAAAGCGTAGAAAATAACGAGAACGTTAGTTCGGGAAGTGTTATTGCTATTCTAAATGCTGGTAGCTTTATGGAAATAAGCTTGGGAATGCCTGAAAATGTAATTAATCGTGTGCATAAAGGCATGAAAGTTATGGCAAAATTCCCTGCACTTCAAGGCAAAAGCTTCGAAGGTGTTGTTAATGAAATTGCACCCGCTATTGAGAGTGGATCGGCAACTTACCCTGTTAGAGTTAAACTCCTGGGGCAAAACCCTGAAGTCAAATCAGGAATGGCAGCCAATATTACTTTTACCTTTCCAAAGACAGATAATCAGGAAATTTTGATTGTTCCAATTTCAGCTGTAGGTGAAGATAGTAAAGGAAACTTCGTATACCTGATCGAAAAACAAAGTGAAACGATCGGTTTAATCAAGAAGCAACATTTTACTATTGGGGAATTATCGCCTGTAGGCTTCGAAGTTGTGAAAGGTTTAAAACCCGGACAGATTGTTGCAACGGCAGGTTTACAGACCTTACTTGATGGACAAAAAGTTAGTCTTAAATAATATCAACACTTTAAATCAGCAAATATGAATCTTACGAAATTCGCAATTGAAAAAAGTCGAATTACATTCACACTGCTTGCTGTAGTGGTGATAATGGGACTAAGCTTATATAAATCCTTACCTCGAGATAGTATGCCTCCGTATACGGTAAGGGTTGCAACAATTATTTCTTCATTTCCAGGAGCTAGCCCCGAACGAGTCGAGCTTTTGGTTACCGATAAAATTGAGAAAAAAGCACAAGAAATTCCTGAGGTAAAAGAAATCAATAGTACTTCACGAACAGGCTTATCTGTTGTATCGGTTACTTTAAAAGATAAAGTATCACCAGACGAATTACAAAGTATCTGGGATAAATTAAGACGTAAACTAAATGATATTCAAGGCTTGCCCAAAGGTGTTAATCCTAAATTGGATGATGACGATGTGGGTGTCGTATATGGCATTATTGTAGGTTTGATTAGCGATGGTTACTCTTACACAGAGATGAAAGATTATGCCGACGATCTTCGTGATGATCTAATTAAGCTGGATGATGCGGCAAAGGTAGAATTTGGTGGCGTGCAAGAAGAACGTGTTTTTATAGAATTCGACGAGGCTCAACTTAAAGAATATGGTCTAACCTCGACTTCACTGCAAAATACAATTGCATCAACCAATATTTTAGATTCGGGTGGAGAAGTGAATCTTGAAGATGAAAAAATTATCCTGGAACCAACGGGTAATTACGACTCGCTTGAGGATATCCAGAATACCTTAATTCCTATTGGAGATGGCAAGCAAGTTGTGCAACTGCGCGATATTACCACTATTCGTAAAGGTTATATCGAACCTGCAACCTCTATCGTTCACGTTAATGGAAAACCCGCTATTTCCATGGCGATTTCACTAATCGATGGAGCAAATATTATCAAACTTGGAGAAGAAGTCAACAAGGTTGTATCGAAATGGAATAATAAATTACCAATTGGCTTAGAAATACAACGTCTTTCGTCATTAGATACTTATGTCGATAAGAGCATCGATAATTTTATCGGCAATTTGGTTCAATCTATTGTTATTGTTCTTTTGGTGATGCTTATTTTCCTTGGACTAAGAACCGGATTAATTGTAGCCAGCTTAATTCCTATCGTTACCATTATGACATTGATGCTAATGGGATTGATTGATATGGGACTGAATCAGGTAACTCTTGCCGCTCTTATTATGGCTCTGGGTATGATGGTAGATAATGCCATTGTGGTTTCAGAATCCATCATGGTTAAAATGGAGAAAGGGGCCTCTGTGAAAGATGCAGCTGTTTCTTCCTGCACAGAACTTATCATTCCGCTTTTAATCTCAACATTAACCACCTCAGTTGCTTTCCTTTCTTTTTTCCTTGCCGAATCGGTTATGGGAGATATTATGGGACCAATTTTCGTGGTGATTACACTGGCTTTAATTTCTTCATGGATTATTTCACTAACCATCATCACTATGATGTGTTTCTTTTTCCTTAAGGTGAAGCCGAAAAGTGAAAAGAAACCAGCTATGATGGATCGCATGTTCGATACCTTAAAGGTGTATTACAAATCGTTGATTATGGTTGCTCTTGACTTTAAACGCTCAGTAATCCTAGGAATTTTCGCTCTATTCTTTTTATCTCTTTTCGGATTTGGACTGGTTCCTTTTAATTTCTTCCCCGATAGTGACCGTAATATGATCACCATCGACATTAATCTGCCTTTGGGAACTAAGATTGAAAAGACAGAACATGTTGTAGAAGAAATAGAAGATTTCATTGCTGATAATCTACTAGTAAACGATACAAGAACCGAAGGTATTTCTGATTGGTCATCTTATATTGGACAAGGACCAAATTCTTATGATTTGGGTTATTCACAAGATGAAGCCAACTCAAGCTATGCTCATATTCTGGTTAATACAAGTTCATTCGAGATGAACAATAAACTGATCACTCGTTTGGATGAATATTGTTTTTCAAAATTTCCCAATGCTGATATTAAAGTTGGACCACTGGGAGCTGGAGGTGGAGGTACGCCAATTGAGATTAAAGTATCGGGACAAAATCCTGATATCTTATCAGAATTATCTGAGAAAATAAAATCGAAGCTTTCAATTATTAAGGGAACGAAGAATGTGAAAGACGATTGGGGACCTAAAACCAAGAAATTTATCATCGATATTAATCAAAACAACGCGCAAATAGCCGGAATTACCAATCAGGATATAGCAACATCGCTAAAAACGGTATTAGATGGCTTTCAGACTGGGGAATATCGTGAAGATGATAAAAACATTCCTATTCTTTTAAGAGGATTCGATAGCCAGGAACAGAGTTACGAGTCGATTGAAACCATGAATGTTTTCTCTCAACAATCGGGTAAATCGGTACCATTATCACAGGTTGCCAATATTATTCCACAATGGCAGTATGCTAAAATTAAGCGTCTCGATCTTATTCGAAGTGTTAATGTTTCCAGTGAGCTAAATGTTACGGGAAATGCTTCCGAAATTATGAATGAGATGAACCCGTGGCTCGATGAACAAGTTAAAAACTGGCCTGATGGATACACCTATGAATTAGGTGGAGATAGCAAAAGTACAGCAGATAATATGGGAGCCGTAATCGCTTACTTACCTTTATCAGCTTTCATCATTTTGTTATTACTCATTATTCAATTTAACTCATTCCGTAAAACCCTGATGGTGGTTAGTACAATTCCATTGGGCGTAATCGGTGTAGTTATCGGTTTAATTGTACTTCGCTCTTACTTTGGTTTCATGGCTTTCCTTGGGGTGATTTCCCTTGCCGGAATTGTCATCAACAATGCGATTGTCCTCATAGACAGGATAGAAATTGAAATTAATGAATTGAAACGAACGCCTCAGGATGCTGTTATTGCAGCTTGTCTGCAGCGTTTCCGCCCTATTTTGCTAACTACATTTACCACCTCACTGGGTTTAATTCCTCTATATTTAGGTGGTGGACTAATGTGGGAACCAATGGCCGCTTCCATTATGATTGGACTTTTATTTGGTACTATTATTACCCTGGTCTTTATCCCGGCTTTCTATAGTATTCTGTACAAGGTTCACTACACGGGCTATAAATTCAACGAAGCTTTATTAAAAGATTAATCAACTAAAAAAATATTGAGATAGCTGATATTTCAGTTATCTCAATAAAACTTTAATATGAAAAAACTGACATTAAAATTCATATTTGCCATAGTTTTATGTGCATGTATAACAAGTGCGCAGGCACAAATGGAGAAAGAAGATCTCGCTCTTGATTATTCATATATTGGAAGCGGTAATGCTGGAGAATCTAATGAAGTTTCCTTTAATAAATTTATTGCCAAAGGGACTATTTACCGAAAAGTCACAAAAAACAGATCTCTATTTTTCCATACGGCCTCCTACGCCAACATCAATATCAATTATTCTGATGCCTTAAATGTTGCAACAGAGTTGGAACGCTTTCATTCCTTCAGCTATTCTATTGGGGCAAGTATTCCAATAAAAAATAATTGGCGAATGACGGCTGTTTTCTCACCTACGCTGGCTTCAAATTTTGAAGGGAATGTCAAATTTAGCGATCTGCAATATTTAGGAATCATCTTCTTTGGCAAAGCTATAAACCAATCGAAAAGTCTTTATTTAAATATTGGAGCCATGTATTCAAATACATTGGGTAGTCCAACACCACTACCCTATTTCAGTTTGATTTGGAGTCCTAATAAGAAATTCAAATACGAGTTAGGATTCCCTAATACGGGCATTACTTATAAGGCAAATGAAAAATTATCATTTGGTAGTAAGCTCTTTATTACTGGGGATAATCTAACATTGGGTGACAATTTAACGTATAAGAATCAATCAACACCTATCGATAATATCAGATTATCAAATTTTGGTTGGGGACTGGATGTGAAAAAGAAATTCAATAAGCACATAAGCCTAAAAGTAGCAGGAGGATACACTTTCTCCCGTAAATTCGAATTTAATGATGGCAGTAAAGTTCTTCAGGATTTTAATTTGGATAACAACTTCTATGGAACTGTTGGACTTTCAATTTCTTTTTAAATACATTTGTATCAATAACACTCAGAAAAGGCCATTACAAGATGGCCTTTCCTGATTTAAATTTGTCAGTCAATACCCTTAATAATGATTCGAGTAAATACAAAATATCGGAAAATAATCATAGATATTCTCTTCATAAATCTGGTATGGATACTTGCATTCGTATTTTTTAATTTTATTCAACTCACCGATTTAAATAACAATCAGGCCTTCCCTACTGATCCACTTCTTCGGAAGATAAAAGGATTCAATATGATAATTAGTAGTATAACTCTGGGAACACTCTTTGGTCTTATTAACTATTACATTCAGCGTCATTCTGACAGACTGCGTTCAAAATCCTATGGTTATATCATTATCACCTACTCAGTGGTGCATCTTATTCTGGTATTAGTTGTTATCTCAATTGTAGCCATCCTTTCTATCTCCGTTTTTTCAGGCCCCTATAATAAAGAAAACCTACAAAAACTTATCAATTTTTTCCTGTCAAGAAATCTGATGCGTATTTTAATTTTCACCTACATCATTAGTGTATCTATTTTCCTGGTGAAAGTCATCAACAAGAAATTGGGCGAAGGCATTTTGTGGAATCTAATCCTGGGTAAATACCGCCACCCCAAAGAGGATCGTTTACTCTTTCTCTTTATGGATTTAAAATCATCAACCACCTATGCCGAACTCTTGGGCCACAGAAAGTACAGCGAGCTAATTCAAGATTGCTTTTCGGATCTGACACCAGCCGTATCGGCTTGCCATGCCAAAATTTACCAATACGTTGGTGACGAAGCGGTGCTCAGTTGGAAATACCCCGATGGCATTAAACAAGCCAATTGCATTCGTGTCTTTTTCCAATTCAAATCTATACTTAAGGCTCGTTCGCAATATTATTTGGACACTTATGGTTTTGTACCCGAATTTAAAGCTGGTATAAACGGTGGCAAAATTATGGTGGCTGAAGTTGGCTACTTAAAACGATCTATTGCTTACCATGGCGATGCCATAAACACGGCTGCCCGCATACAAGGCCAATGCAATCATTTCGAAAGAGATATTCTCCTTTCTGAAAAGGTTGTGAAGGATATCCTTAAAACCAATCAAGCTGAATTTATCGAATTGGAGAACATCCAACTGAAAGGCAAAAAGGAAAAAGTGAGACTTTTTAGTATCGATCAGTTTAAACTATAGCAATCTAAAAAGTTATAATACACACTTCCTTGAGTTTCAAGGCGCTATTTTTACAAATAATAAAAAGAGTTCAAGATATTTTTTCTTAGAATTTAACAAGTCATTAAGACTCTGACATTGGCTAAGTTTTATATTTGCATACCGAAGATCTATTTAATATTTAATGAGATCCGACCAAAGATGATAAAGGCAGTTTACCCTAGCGGTTAGACTGCCTTTTCCTTTTAATATGCTAGCCAAGATACAACACCACGATTTTTTTGAACAGCTCAATAACAAACTTCACTTCTCATTATCATCCAATTACCGTATATTTAAGACTTCAATATCTTTATATATGTCGGGATGAAATTTCACTTACAACTCATACTTTTAGTCGTGTTACTTAGTTCGACCAAAGCTTTAGAAGCTCAAGAAATTAAAACCTACAATTTCAATGAGCTTGAGCCCATATTCCATTATCAAAACGATACCACTTACGTGATTAACTTTTGGGCCATGTGGTGCAAGCCTTGTGTTGAGGAACTCCCCTATTTCGAAGCTATTCGTAAAAACTATACCGATAAGAAAGTCAAAGTGATTCTGGTCAGTCTCGATTTTGGGAAGAATGTAGAAGATCGATTAAACAAATTTCGGACTAAGAAAAAGATCTCTGCAGAGATTGTACTCCTGGATGATCCCGATGCTGATACTTGGATAAATAAGGTCGATAAAAATTGGGATGGTGCTCTGCCCGCTACCGTTATTTATAATAAAAAGAATAAAGAAGTTTTCACTCGTCAAGTCTCTTACAAAGAGTTGGCTGAGTCCATTGATAAAGTGAATCAAAAAAAATCTTTAGACGCTGATTAAATATGATTTTCATGATAATAACAGATTTCAATACATAAATCAGATGCTATATTGCTTTTGGTAGGTGAATTGTTTTTTAAGCATTTTCTTCTCTTGTTCTTTTGTCTTGAAACAAAAGGAACCAAAAATTCAAGAGCTACGATTTTCTCAATCTTAAAACTGTCTGAATGATAAGTGCAGCCGGGTGATTTCCTCGGCAAGCTCGGAACTTCCCGGTTTTACTAATCATCTATTGGGTTTATAAGATCTCTTAAATCAATGCTCAACAATTACAGTTATAAAAACAATTGGTATTTAAGAACACAAGTTTAATTAACCATAGAGCAATAAATCATATTAGATCATTTAAATCTGCGTCAAAAAATATTTTGCTAGTGATAAGCACGTTTAAACAAATTAAAATTGAGCATTATGAAAAAACTAATAATTCTGGGCCTGTTCATATTGGCCACAATAAGCATCAACGCACAATCCTATGAAATAGGTGACAAGGCAGCAGATTTTAAACTAAAAAATGTGGATGGAAAGTATGTCTCGCTTTCCGATTATGAAGATGCCAAAGGCTTTATTGTCATTTTCACCTGTAACCACTGCCCTTTCTCGGTGGCTTACGAAGATCGAATTATCGAGCTCGATAAAAAATACAAGAGCAAAGGCTTTCCAGTGATTGCCATCAATCCTAACGATCCTGAACTATTCGAGAGCGATTCTTTCGAAAATATGATTAAACGATCGAATGACAAAGGCTTTACTTTTCCTTATCTGATTGATGAAACACAAGATGTTTATAGAAAATATGGCGCTACAAAAACACCTCACGTTTTTATTCTCAGCACAAAAAAGGGAATGCATAAAGTCGAATACATTGGTGCTATCGACAACAATTACAAAAGTGCAGCACAAGCAGCAAAGCACTATATATCCGATGCAGTTGATGCCTTACTAGAAGGTAAAAAACCAATGGTCACGACCACCAAAGCGATTGGTTGTAGCATTAAAGCGAAAT
>Ga0209272_10001176_pt1 | contig 17415 bp, 28 predicted proteins | sample tdDd002_FD_187125 | JGI IMG/M metagenome (GOLD analysis project Ga0209272, IMG submission 187125) | Marine sediment microbial communities from the Atlantic coast under amendment with organic carbon and nitrate - tdDd00.2 (SPAdes)... | ecosystem: Environmental > Aquatic > Marine > Coastal >... | reverse complement strand
AGCTTTAGTGGTAAGCAACTTTCATAATTCAGCCTTTTCTCAATAATTTCGTCCATCCATGCGTGTTAGACTGTATTTACTCATACTTTTCTAACACTCTGATTATGAAAAAACTGATATTACTCACACTGTTCGCTGGTTTATTCTCCGCCCTATCTACCGCTGCGCCCCCCTCTTCGTTCTCTAAAGCGAAGAAAGAAGCAGTTAAAATTTATGCCGACCATCCAACCAGTTTCTATTGCGGCTGTGATATTCAGTGGCAAGGAAAGAAAGGCATTCCCGATTTAAATTCTTGTGGCTACAAAGTCCGCAAGCAAGAAAAACGAGCCTCTCGAATAGAATGGGAACACGTCGTTCCAGCATGGCAATTTGGCCACCAGCGCCAGTGTTGGCAGACTGGCGGACGAAAAAACTGCACTAAGAATGATAAAGTCTTCAAATCAATGGAAGCGGATCTACATAATCTGACTCCAGCCATTGGTGAGGTGAACGGCGATCGCTCTAACTACAACTTTAGTCAGTGGAACGGGGTTGATGGTGTCAGCTACGGCCGTTGTGAAATGCGAGTTAACTTTAAGCAGCGCAAAGTTATGCCACCCGATCGCGCTAAGGGCTCGATTGCTCGTACTTACCTTTACATGAGTAAAGAGTACGGATTTAAGTTGTCTAAGCAGCAAACTCAGCTAATGAATGCTTGGAATAAACAGTTCCCCGTCGATGAATGGGAATGTGAACGAGAAAAGCGCATTTTCAAAATCCAAGGCAACCATAACCCCTTTGTTTATTCTGCTTGCCAATCGCTATAAAGCGTAACTGATTCACTAAAATCGAGTTTCCAGTTATTGATTGGAAACTCGCTGTCCCCCTTGTTTTTTCAACTAAAAGCATCCATGTTAGAGGTTATCTCTAAATCTCTTGCTGGAAATCGAAACACAATGCGAATCCCACGAATCTATCACCCAGAAACCATCACTCAACTTGGCACTATGCCACTTAGTGACGATGCGGCAGGCCATATCGGTCGTGTATTGCGCATGAAAGAAGGGCAAGAAGTCCTACTGTTTGATGGTAGTGGCGCAGAGTTCCCTGCTACGATTTCTAGCGTTAGCAAAAAATCCGTCGAAGTCACACTCACTGAACGCGTTGAACGCAGCTCTGAGTCACCACTAGACCTTCACCTCGGTCAGGTGATCTCTCGCGGCGATAAAATGGAATTCACCATCCAAAAATCGGTAGAGCTTGGCGTGAATACCATTACTCCACTTATCTCAGAACGCTGTGGCGTGAAACTCGACCAAAAACGTTTTGAGAAAAAGCTTGCCCAGTGGCAGAAAATCGCAATCAGTGCTTGTGAGCAGAGTGGCCGAAATGCAGTGCCTGAGATTCGCCCTGTGATGCAATTAGAAGAGTGGTGTGCGGAAGAACACGACGGCTTAAAGCTTAACCTGCACCCGAGAGCAAAATACTCCATCAATACGTTACCTACCCCAGTTGAAAAAGTACGCCTATTGATTGGCCCAGAAGGTGGGTTGTCTGCAGAAGAGATCGACATGACCCAAGAGTACAACTTTGAAGAGACGCTACTTGGTCCGCGAGTATTGCGCACCGAGACAGCGGCTCTTACCGCAATTACAGCCCTTCAAGTTCGCTTTGGCGATCTTGGCTAAACGGAGAAAATAAATGATCAAATTAGGCATTGTAATGGACCCAATTTCGTCCATTAACATCAAAAAAGACTCTAGCTTTGCCATGATGCTTGAAGCGCAGCGCCGCGGCTACGAGATCCACTACATGGAAATGAATGATCTTCACCTTGACCAAGGCGTTGCAGTTGCCGATACAAAAATTGTCGAACTCAAAGAAGATCCAACAGGCTGGTACGAGTTTAAATCAGAGCAAACTATTGAGCTTTCTGAACTTGATGCAGTTTTAATGCGTAAAGATCCTCCATTTGATACTGAGTTCATCTACGCGACTTACATTCTTGAACGTGCAGAAGAAAAAGGCACTCTGATCGTCAACAAGCCGCAAAGCCTACGCGATTGTAACGAAAAGCTGTTTACGGCTTGGTTCCCAGAGTTGACTCCAACCACCATCGTGACACGTAAAGCTGAAAAGATTAAAGCATTCCGCGAACAGCATGGTGATGTGATCCTTAAGCCTCTTGATGGTATGGGCGGTGCTTCAATCTTCCGAGTGAAAGAAGGCGATCCTAACGTATCAGTGATCATTGAAACCCTAACTAACCATGGTCAAAACTACGCGATGGCGCAGACTTTTGTGCCAGACATCAGCAATGGTGACAAACGCATTTTAGTGGTTGATGGCGAACCAATGCCTTACTGCCTTGCACGAATTCCAGCCAAAGGTGAAACACGTGGCAACCTAGCAGCAGGTGGTACAGGTGAAGCTCGCCCACTTAGCGAAACAGATAAACAGATCGCTGAGGCTGTAGCGCCTACACTTAAAGAAAAAGGTTTGGTTTTCGTTGGTCTAGATGTGATTGGCGACAAGCTGACTGAGATTAACGTAACAAGCCCAACTTGTATTCGTGAAATTGAAGCAGCATTTGATATCTCAATCACTGGCAAACTTATGGATGCGATTGAACGCCGCATCAACAAATAATAAAAATGGGGCAAGGCAACTTGCCCCTAGATAAGTTGGAGTGTCTATGAATTTAACCAATCACTTTCTCGTAGCTATGCCAGGGATGAAAGATCCCTATTTTCAGCGCAGCGTTATCTATGTGTGTGAACACAACGACGAAGGCGCTATGGGTTTAATGATTAATGCTCCAATAGACGTCACTGTGGGCAAAATGCTTAAACAGGTCGACGTGGAATCGGATCACCCGCAATTGCTCTCTGATAGCTTAGATAAGCCAGTCCTTAAAGGTGGACCTGTATCAAGCGATCGAGGCTTCATCTTGCATAACCCCAAAGACCAATACGAGTCGAGCATTCAAATGACCGATGCCATTTCGGTCACGACTTCTCGTGATATCTTGGGTGTATTGGGAACAGAAGCAGAGCCGAACAAATATTTGGTCGCTTTAGGCTACGCTGGTTGGGAACCTGGCCAACTCGAAATTGAGCTTTCTGAAAATTCATGGCTGACGATTGAAGCAAACCCAGATGTGATTTTTAATACACCAATAGCAGAGCGATGGAAAAAAGCCGTTCAAATGCTTGGTATTAATGTTGCTCAGCTCTCCAGTGAGATCGGCCACGCCTAGTCGTGGCGAAAGCAAAATATCGACGAACATAAACAAGGTAAACATGTCTAGAACCATTATGTCTTTTGATTTTGGTACCAAAAGTATTGGTAGTGCGATTGGTCAAGAAATCACAGGAACGGCTTCGCCACTCAAAGCGTTTAAAGCTAACGATGGAATTCCAAATTGGGATGATATCGAGAAACAAATTAAAGAGTGGCAACCCGACTTGATTGTTGTGGGGTTGCCTACGGATCTTCATGGCCGTGATTTAGAAACTATCACGCCGAGAGCAAAGAAATTTGCTAACCGTCTACATGGTCGATTTGGTGTTGCGGTCGAACTGCATGATGAGCGTTTATCAACCACAGAGGCTCGCGCTGACCTATTTGCAATGGGTGGCTATAAAGCACTGAGCAAAGGCAATGTTGATTGCCAATCAGCAGTAGTAATCCTTGAAAGTTGGTTTGAAGCTCAATACGGGTAAGCGCACTCACCTACCCCATATCAATCTTCACATTACTCAACGCTCCTCCGCCAAAACCTTCTCCACGCTTAGTTTTTAGCATCAATCGAAGATCGTTGGCGGAGTCTGCACTATGCAGCGCATCTTCTTCATTGATCTTACCATCCGCCACCAATTGGTAGAGCGCTTGGTCAAATGTCTGCATCCCCACCTCTTTCGATTTTGCCATCGTCGATTTGAGTTCATGCAGATCACCGCGGCGAATCAGATCCGAAATTCTTGGACTATTGAGCAAGATTTCGAATACACCATGACGTCCCTGACCATTTTTATCTCGAATCAACTGCTGAGCCACAACGCCGCGTAAATTCATCGAGAGATCAAATAAGAACTGCTCTTTTTGCTCTTTTGGTACCAAGTGCAGTATCCGTTCTAATGCTTGGTTGGCGTTATTGGCGTGCAAGGTCGCCATGCACAAGTGACCAGTCTCAGCAAAGGTCATGGCATATTCCATGGTTTCTCTAGAACGAATTTCCCCAATCAAAATCATATCAGGTGCTTGGCGCAAAGAGTTCTTAAGAGCAATTTCATAACTCTCCGTATCTAACCCAACTTCTCGCTGGGTCACGATACAACGCTTGTGTTCATGCACAAACTCTATCGGGTCTTCGACCGTCAATATATGTCCGGTACGGTGACTATTCCGATAACCCGTCATCGCCGCCATTGTGGTCGACTTACCTGAACCTGTCGCCCCCACCACCAGCACTAAACCTCGTTTCGCGATAGAAAGGTCTTGTAAGACTTCCGGCAAGCGGAGTTCGTCAAAGGTAGGAATCGTCGTTTCAATACGTCGAATCACCGCGCCCGGCATCTCTCGCTGAAAAAACGCAGACACACGATAACGGCCAAAATCACGCACAATCGCAAAGTTAGATTCTTTACTCGTCGAGAACTCTTGCTGACGATCGGGTTCCATCATGCTATTGAGCAAGTTTTCTACGTCAGTTTGAGTCAACTTCTCGCCATGAGCCCTCAACTCGCCATCAACTCGATAAAGCACTGGTGCACCTACGGTGATATAGAGGTCAGAAGACTTCTGGTTATTCATTCCTTGAAGGTAAACATCGATATCCATAAAACGTCCTATCAGAACATACTGCTCGATTCAGATTCTACTTTAGCTGCAACTTCTTCCGGATCAACATCCCCTTGAGCCACGAGTTGTTTGGCATTTTGCTCCATGGTTTGCATTCCGTGAGCCGCACCGGTTTGAATCACAGAGTACATTTGCGCAACCTTGTCTTCCCGGATTAAGTTACGGATAGCAGGAGTCGCCATCATGATTTCATGGCATGCCTTACGCCCACCGCCAACCCGTTTTAATAGCTTCTGGGCAATCACGGCACGCAAAGACTCTGAAAGCATCGAACGAACCATGCTTTTGTCACTGCCAGGAAAGACATCAATAATACGGTCAATGGTTTTTGCTGCTGAGCTGGTGTGTAAGGTACCGAACACTAAATGGCCGGTTTCCGCAGCAGTCAGCGCTAAACTGATCGTCTCTTGATCGCGCAACTCACCAACCAAAATGACATCTGGATCTTCACGCAGCGCACTGCGAAGTGCATTTTTAAAACTGTGTGTATCTCGGTGTACTTCACGCTGGTTGATCAAGCACTTGTTATTGGTGTGAACAAATTCGATGGGATCTTCAATGGTCAAAATGTGCTTGTTTTGATGACGATTAATATGATCAACCATCGCCGCCAATGTGGTCGATTTACCCGAACCTGTTGGCCCAGTCACTAGCACTAAACCTTTCTCCATATTCGCGATTTTTTCAAAGATCGCCGGAGATTCTAGTTGTTCTAAGGTCGGGATCTCGGTTGGAATCGTTCTGAATACTGCTGCACAACCACGGCTCTGGTTAAAGGCATTAACACGAAAGCGCCCGACATTTGGCAGTTCAAATGAAAAATCGACTTCTAGACGTTCTTCAAACTCGCTTCTCTGAGAGTCGTTCATGATCTCAAAAACCAAACGATGCACATCAGAATGGTCAAAAGCAGGTACACCAAGCTTTCTTACTTCACCATCTATACGTACCATGGGTGAAACACCCGCAGAAAGATGTAGATCTGATGCGTTATGCTTTACACTAAAATCCAGTAATTCAGCGATATCCATTTATTTTCCTTAAGTAAAATCTGCCATGACCAGTATTCAACAAAATATTGAACAGATCACCTCACAGATAGAGGCCTCACAACAAAAGTGTGGACGACCTCGAGAGTCAGTGCAACTTCTCGCAGTGAGTAAAACCAAACCTGTCGACGCAATTCTAGAAGCAGCGCAAGCTGGGCAACGAGCTTTTGGTGAAAACTACGTCCAAGAAGGGGCGAGCAAAGTAGCACATTTTTCAGAACAGCATCCAGAACTTCAAATTGAATGGCACTTTATCGGTCCAATTCAATCAAATAAATCTCGCCTCGTCGCAGAGAACTTTGCTTGGGTGCACACCGTTGACCGAGCTAAAATTGCCCAACGTCTTAACGACCAGCGCCCTGCGGGTAGCGAACCGATACAAGTACTTATGCAGGTTAATACCAGTGGAGAAACCTCTAAATCTGGTCTCGATGAAAATGAAATCTTTGCACTCGCAGAGTTGATTTCTTCTCTTCCGAACCTCACCTTAAGAGGATTGATGTCAATTCCAGCGAATGTCTCGGATTACTCATCACAATTAGCGGCTTTCACACAACTAGCGAATCTAAAAGAGAAGCTGGCTCAGAAATACCCAGAGCAATCTATCGATACGCTATCGATGGGGATGAGTGGTGACATGGAAGCCGCAATTGAAGCAGGCAGTACCATGGTACGTATTGGTACCGCAATTTTTGGCGCGCGTGATTACAGCAATAAAGCCTAATAGCTCGAAGGAATACTACCCAATGGAACACAAAAAGATCGCCTTCATTGGCGCAGGTAACATGGTCAAGGCTATCGTTTCTGGCCTAGTCTCGAACGGTTATCCAGCTGAGTTAATTACTGCGACTGCGCCTTCTGAGACACGTCGCCTGCCGCTAGAAACAGAGTATGGTATTCATACTACAAGCGACAACCTCGCAGCTGCACAGCAAGCGGATGTGGTAGTGCTTTCAGTGAAGCCACAAATGATGGCGGACGTTTGTGCACCGTTGCAAGGCATTGACTGGTCTGGAAAGCTTGTCATTTCCATTGCCGCTGGCATTCAGAGTGCTCGCTTTGATGAGATGCTAGGTTGCAAACTCAATTTAGTTCGTGTGATACCAAATACGCCATCTCAACTTGGTTTAGGTATGAGTGGTCTCTTTGCGCCTTCTCACGTATCAGAACAAGATAGAGCTTTTGCTGCAGAACTTATGGTGTCTTGCGGCAAGGTCTGCTGGGTTGAGCAAGAATCAGGCATCAATAACATCATTGCCGCAGCAGGTAGTGCACCAGCCTACTTCTTCTTGTTTATGGAAGCGATGCAAGCAGAAGCTATTGCGCAAGGCTTTGATCAACAAACGGCTCGCTTGTTGGTACAACAGTCAGCTTTAGGCGCAGCAAGCATGGTGGTTGGCAACCCAGAGACTGAGCTCTCTACCTTACGAGAAAATGTTACTTCCAAAGGTGGTACTACCGCTGAAGCACTACGAACATTCAATGAACATCAACTTTCCGATATAGTAGCGAAAGCAATGCAAGCTGCTGTTGCTCGCGCAGAAGAGATGGAAACACTGTTTTAACCATTTGAGCAAAACGCTCACTTATTAAGGGTAACCTATGAATTCAATGAGTTTTCTGATTTCCACCCTATTTGATTTATACATCATGGTGGTGATCTTACGCATTTGGCTGCAAGCAGCTCGTGCTGACTTCTATAACCCGTTTTCGCAATTTATTGTTAAAGCGACTCAACCAGTAGTAGCGCCACTGCGCCGTGTAATTCCATCCATTGGCAGCCTAGACCTAGCTACATTACTGTTTGCATACACTTTAAGCGTTGCTAAATGTGCGATGCTTTATACAGTTGCACCAGAACTTGCTGTTAGCTACAACACTCTAGGCCATATGATCGCAGGCTCTCTTGCTTTGGTCAAAGCGGCTGGTGGACTACTATTCTGGGTGCTACTGATCCGCGCTATTCTAAGCTGGGTTAGCCAAGGCCGAAGCCCAATTGAGTACGTGTTCCATCAATTAACCGAGCCAATGCTTGCACCGATTCGTCGTATTCTCCCGGCAATGGGTGGCTTTGACCTAAGCGTACTGGTGCTGTTCATTGCACTTCAATTCATCAACTTCTTGATGGGTGATATACTAGGCATGCTGTGGATCAAACTATAATGTCTGCAGCAGCTTGGTTTGATGGCGAAGATTTAATTCTTCGCCTTTACATTCAACCCAAAGCGAGTCGAGACAAATTAGTCGGCTTACATGGTGAAGAGCTCAAAGTCGCCATTACAGCACCACCAGTTGATGGCAAAGCCAACGCCCACTTAAGCAAATATCTTGCTAAGCAATTTAAAGTCGCAAAGGGATTAATCAACATAGAAAAAGGCGAACTGGGTAGACACAAACAGCTCAGAATAATCGCACCTAACTTAATCCCAGAAGAAATTAAAGCCATCCTATGATGGCTTTAATTATCAAATAAATCATTGTTTTATATGAAAAATAAAAACAAACAGACCACAGCCTGACCACAATCTACAACTAGTTACCAGTTTATTCACCATTTAGCTCTACAAACTCAAAGTGAATGGACTAGAATATCGTTAACTATCACCTTGGGGTTTTCATTATGTTAATTATCATGGAGTTAATCTTCATTTCAGTACCTTTCATAATGCTAACCCTAATCAAAAAATCCGTTATCACAAAACTGTTTGCTACTCGTTTACTGCTATTCTGCTCATTTATCTTGGGTCTTGAAGTGTTCGTAAACTGGCTAGAAGTCATAACAAATCAGAATCTTGCACCAAGCTTTACCACCTTATTAGTGAACGATACTTGGTGGTCTATCCTGCTCACTCCTACAATCTTTATTTCGTACCTCCTAGTTTATGCTGAAGTGTCTAAATAAAATACAATCACGTAATTTAGACTATTCTTAAGTAACAACTCTAGCTAGGGCTTTAGTATGAAAGCAGTGATAATAACAATAGAAGTCGCCATTATTCTCGCTCCCCTGCTAATCCATATTGCAACGCTTAAAAATCTACTATCATCTAAAGCATCAACTTTAATACTACAAATCTCGTTTGCTCTTCTGCTGTGCGCGATGTTCATCAATACGCTCAACGCCTTATTATTGATAAATTTAAAACCACTAACGCCTACACTATTTTTTAATCATAAATCGTGGTCACTATTTCTAATTCCTACAACCTTCATCTGCTACCTAATCAAATTTGGTGAAATGTATGAGAGGGGATAGCACTTACTGGTTCTGATATAACAAAAAGCCCACTGCAATGAGTGGGCTAGCATAGTCAAACGTCATATGACGAAGACAATGACGTTTACGATGACATTTTAAAACACTTTGGTTTCGAGTCGTATGAGTCGGTTGTTATGCCGCCAGAAGATAGCGACAATCACAAGCATTGAGGGCGGTAAGCCCATCGAGGTGAGGTATTGAAGCAATTCAACCATATTACTTAAACTCGTCTCGAATCACTTCCCATAGGCCCATCAACACAGGTACTACTGTGCCAACAATACCGCCGTATTGAACACCGTCAGCCGTGATACTGGCCGTGACTAGCTCAGGGTGACCCAGCGCAAGGGCCGCGCCCGCACCGACTAAAGCAATCCCTTTCTGCGTCGATTTCTGGTCTAGGTCGATAGATAGCTTGTCTTTTAAAAACTTCTTCATAGCAATTTATTCTCCTTGAGAAACTTAAGCGCGTAGGCACTGAGAATTGCCCCTAGCACCACAACAATGATTTTCTTTGCGTCTTGCTTGTTCATGCCATTTGTACCCCTTGCTGCGCTTGCTCAAGGGTGTAATGGCGGCCCACTTCCATAATGGACATCGCATGAATCATTCGCGCTAACGTGCCATCGCTTTGCAGGTTAATCGGCGCGTCTGGGCTCATGTTCAATTGCTTAGCAACGAAGTTGGCGTAATTGTCCGAGTCATTCTCATGGCTCGGCGCAAACTTATGGATAAGCTCACGAATGCTTTCTAGGCCGTAGCGACCTTGATAGGTATTACGCAGCAAAATGGCCCCCGCTCGGAATCCATATTCCGGCGCTTGGAAGGTTTCAAAACGCTTATCGACGGATGGCGAGACTTTCCCCACCCAGTTGTTATTGGCGTTGCTCTCGATGTTGAGCGGGTTATTCGCTCGAACGCCGCGAGGCTTGATAACGGAATTAACCACGCTATCTACTCCTTGTTTTATGTCTTGAAGGACATCACCACCTGCGTCGAACGCTTCTTGAATGGCGGCGCTCTTATTGCGGTTCACGTAAAGAACGCCGCCCATGACAAGCGTGATGATGACCACCGCTACCCCTCTCACTGCGGGATGTCCTCTTCTTCGATGACGTCGACGATATTCATATCAAGCACGCTCACACAGAACGGTTCGGCGTAGAGCTCATGGATGTAAAGCGGATTCAGCTCAATCGCTTTCTCTTTCCACATCACTTTTTCTGAATACTCTTCAAAGGTGAAACCCGCACGGTTCCAATCCAACTGGCAAGCAAGGCGCAAGTTGTTGAACGTGTAAGTAAGCTTCTCAAGCGTGAGCTCTCGCGGTTGGTCGGGGCGATAGTGGCCGAACGGCAAGCGAATCACTTTGGTGTAGTTCGCAGACATCACCACGATATTGCCGTGGTCGCGAGTCACCGAAACAGGCACACGGCCAATGAGGTCGCTGAGCTCTGGCTCTGAATCGACATCAAAGCCCACATCCATCACAAGGCCACCCCACTTATCGAGGTTGTCAAAGCCCTCTTCGTTGATGGCGATTTGATAACGAATGCTGATGTTCACCACCAATTCGAGCTCTTTGTTGGTGTGCCCTATTGGGTCAGCAAACACCTGCTCGGTGATGTAATCCGGCACAAGGTCGCGATAGTGAACGGGCGTCAGACCTTTTTTCTCTCGCAGGGAAAAGCAGTCTTTACGCTGAAAATCGACATACATCTCGTCGGGATACGGGATTGGTCGCAAGTCAAAGCTCTTAGGCTTAAAGATATTCACTTTCTCGCCACCACTGCCGCCACTCCCCGTATCCAGCGTGAGCACGTATTCAGTCAGTCGCTCTACTTTGTTCACAGAGCTACCTTCACCAATGATTTGGCGAATTTTTGCTGCAATTTCTGTTTCAATCATTAGTAACAATCCATAACGTAAGCGCTATCACTCGCCGCGCCTGTTAACTCAACCGCGCCCGTGTATTCAAGCTCGATGGTCTCTTTGGGTGACAATGGGTAAGCACCATTCACAATCACATCACCGGTATTATTCGCATCCGCTTTGATGGTGATTTTGAGACGGGTCGAGCGGTAAGGAATGGACATGGGCAAGTTACCGCCACGCGCCCGAGCTCGGCTCGCTTTCTTCAACGTGACAGGTCGAGTACCGAGTGAAACCGCCATGTATTGATTCGATGCAATCTCAACTGGCGGTAGCGATTCGATTTTTACCGACTGACCGGACTCCAATGTCAAAGCGGGTACGCTCCCTAAATCGACGCTTTGATTTGGCGCTATCTCCAAAGGTGGCGCTGATTCAATCACGACTCTTTGACCGTCCGTTGGCGGCTGAAAGTCGCCCTTACCAAATTGAATATCAATGATTTGGTCTTGCGGTGAATGAAGAAGAACACGCCCCAAGAGCGCATCGTTTTTCACCACAGAACCTTTAGGAATGGAAACGCGCTCACCGCTGTTGGTTTCCATCACGATTTCAGCCGTTGCGAACTTAAGCCACACCCACGTTCCCGAAATGGTCACTGGATAAGGCTGATTTGCTTTCAATTCAAAGTTCATCGTTTCTTCAGTGCCATCATGGCCACCGCTCCTAGAATCAAGGCAATGACCACCAACATGATGAGCTGCTCTTGGCGCGTCTTGCTTTGGCCGTTGTCTTGTTTGAATTTCGCCAGTTCCATAACGGAATCAAGGCTTTGTTTGTTTTGCTCGGCTTGGTTACCCGCAAGCCCTGCCAACATTTGCAGGTTCTCCGAGTTGGCCGAGCTCATATCGTCTAAGGCATCCCCCGCAAACGACAGCGAGCCATTCATTGCATTTTCAGCAAATAACAGGCTTTTCTCGATGGCACCGTGGTCGGTCGCCGTGACATTAATCGTTGATTCGTTAATGCCACTGATGGCCGTGCCAAGGTTATTGCCTGAAATGGCATTTTGACCGCTGACGTTACTGGTCGAGGTGACGTTCTTAGAGCTGGATTGACCACCCATAGTTACACTCTCATCGTTAGGTGCGTGGTTTTGGTTAGGGCTTTTTCTGTGGTGTTCAGGCGCTTAACCAAGCGTGCTAACGCAGGAAAATACGTCTCAGCAGAAATACTGGTCAGCCCTACGTTTTTCACATACTCAGTGAGCTCTTTGATGCCTTTCACCACACCCACACCAGACACGCCCCATAGGTAATAGCTCTCTCCAATGATTTGTCCGGCCACTGTGATGTCGTAGCCCTCCCCCGTTAATTGATAGAGGCTCACGCGCCCTGTCTGGACTTCGGCTTTTAGCTCCTCAAAGTCCTGCGGACAGGCGCGAAAGGCGACTTTCAATCGGGCTAGGGCTTCGGGGCTCTTAGTGACACAAACAATCATTTCTTACGCAGCACCAGAAAAGCCAAGACGATAACCACGCCACCAATCAACCAAGGGTTCACCCCTGTCGGGCTCCCCATGTTGATAGCGCCCACGCTCTGACCACTGTTATTGGTACTCGTGGCCGTCGATGGCCCCGCCGTGCCGCCACTGATTGGCATCGAGCCGCTATTGGTTAAGCCGCCCGCTATAGTTCCTAGCATGTTGCTGCCCCCGTTTTGTTATTGCTCATAGCTTGCCCTTAAGGAGCACGTAGCCCACGACTAGAAGAACTAACATCATCATGAGCTTGCTTGAGCCCTCAGAGAGCTGAAAGCCCACAACGCCGCCACCCAGAAAGACAATCGGGATGAGAAAAGGCATTACTTTTTCCCCTTCATCAACATCATGGCGAGCAGCAGCACCACCAAAACGCCCACACCCATCAAGACGTAAGTCGTGTTCAGACCGCCGCCTTGATTGTTTGCCAGAGGGCGACCGTCAGCGGTTTGCCCTTCTACTTGGTGCGGCCGCGCTTCGTCTGGGTTGCTCGCGGTTTGCTTGTTGGTGATGTCCGCTTCCGCGACACCTTTGATCCAAGTGCTCCCCGCATCCGAGACAGCGTCGACGAGTTCGCCGCCTGCCTCACTGATTGCATCTAACCAACTCATGGCGACTCCTATTGCGCGTTAAGGATTGTCACTTGCTCGATGGCTTCAACAATCAAAGGCACACTGCCCGATGAGCTCTTATCCAGTTCGAATTGCAGAGCGCGAACGGCTTGCGTCTTCAGCTTGCCTTCCGTACCAAAGCCCGTGCGAACGAAGTCGAGCGAGAACCACTCGGCGTTTTGCTCAAGGCCCATCGCCGAGAGATCGAATGAGTTGTCCGCTTTGTTGACGTTCATCTCTTCGCGGTCGTCACGAATGACACGCACACGTTCAATCGTGTCGTCTTTGAAATGGATGCGGTTGATGTTCAGATACGGCGAACGCTCAGCCCAATCAAACGGAGTGCGGCCAGAAGCGGAGGCAAACCAAGTGAGTGAGAAAATGCGCGGCATGAAGATGCGCTGTGATTGCGCTTCGGTGATGTGAGCGCGTGCTCGAATGCTTGGCGCATCAACACCGCTTTTGGCTTTAAGCTGGATATACACAAACCAGATTTCACCAGGTAAGGTCACAAGCTCACCCTGGCGCACACCGATTTTGGTGCGCATGGTCATGTCACTGAATGACAGAACGTAACGGCCTTGTTGGGTGTAGTTCGAGCGGTGCTCTTGTAAATCCACCATGTCTTGACCAGACAGCGAGACAATCTCTTTACCGTTATGAGTGATGCGAACGCGCTCAATATCAGACGGCTCAAGGATGTTCGTCACTAGCTCAAGGTTTTGATACGTTGGGCCCGATACCAAACGCAGAGTCGCTTGGTTACCCCATGCCACACCTTCAACTGGGTCGAGTTCTTTAGGGCGAGGGTTAAATAGTGTTTGAAGTGCTTCCATTACCGTTCCCCTTAGAACCAGCCAGTTTTACCATTGATGGTTTCTTTCAGCGTTTTCATGGCTGCAATGTTGTTAATCGCCGCCAAAATGATGATGGTCAGCAAGGCCGTGATTAACATGTTTTTGTGTTGTGCTTTCATGTAATTTCCAATTCGTCACAGGTTGAAATGAGCCCTGATTAAGCGAGGAAAAGACAGATTCGACAATGGGAGAGAACCTATAGGTTAAACGGGTAACCTATAGGTTAGAGTGTGAAGAGAATCACCGATAATTGAGGGAGAGTTTTGCGCCTGTTTGACAGTTAAACGCCCGTTTTTCAACGTTGCCAATACCGTCTCGAACCAGCATGTATTCCGCAATCGGCTTGTTGATTTTCACCTTGTTCACCTTAGCGGAAACCAGTGAAGCAATGTCATTGATATCGAGTCCTTTCTTGTCACCTAGCCATTTCGCATCTGACATTGAGTTGACCGCGCCAATCCACCATGTCGACGACTGCTCAGTGACGGTTTTCGGTACCTCTTGCCCACGTTGAAAAACCGTGTGAACAACTAGACCATATTGACGACCACCGCGAAGCAGCTCCCCCGCTTTTCCTTTGAGTTTGCCGGATGTCTCCACGCAGCTGGCTAACTCTTCGATGATGGTGTGAAGCTTGGCGGCGTTGCCGTTACCCATCGCCCACACCACCGAGCTGAAAAACTCCAACTCTTCAGAGGTTGCGCCATTTTCAGGAATGTAAGAGAGCTTGAACGGCTGACCACGACGACGCGCCATCAAGAGTGATTTCACGAACGCCGCCCGTGAGCCCGTGCCATGACACATTTGTCCTTGAAATTTGGCTCCCGCATAGTTTCGGTATGGGTCAAAGAACACCGCTTGCGATGATTTGGGGACAAGCCCCAAATGTTTCACCGCCGAGGTTTTGCCCCCGCCCGTTCCCGCCACATAAATCACATGCTCGGCATCGTGTGACGGGTTGGAGTTGACCGGATTAGGCAGCTTGAGCGGCGCTTTTTGCTTTTTCGGCATCGCGTTTCTCCTGCTCGGCTTTTTGCAAAGCTAACTCTTTGATGGTGCGCTTCGAGGTGTAAATCAAACCTAACACCGCAATCAATAAAGTCGCTTCTTCGATGTAATCCCCAAACACGGCCATGATGCTGCCACCGTGTTTATTGAGTACCGGAACGGCTGCGTTAATCACTTCCGTTTTGCCTTTGTCGTCAAAGCTAAATTCAATCCCTGAAATGATACAGGTTGCTTGCTCACACAAGGTAAACATCACGCCCATAAAACCTTGCAGCGCTTCATCGTTCATCCCTTCGGTTTCCGGTGCGCTTTCTTCGGTTAGCTCAGTGGGCTTTTCTTCGGTTTCAAGCTGTTCGATAACCAGACCAAAATCGCCCCAATCGTCGCTTTCAGTGTGGAGCTCTAAGGTTTCACTCGGTTGCTGCATTAGATGTCTCCTCTTCTTGGGGTTGTGGCATCAATTTGCGCATGGCCCAAAGCAGGACGATTAACACACCAAGCGCGGTAATCACTCGCTTAAGCGTAAAAAACGGCTTATCGACGGGCGGTTTATCTTCGGTTAACAGCTCGGTTACCTCAGCGCTTGAAACCTTGTCGTCACTAGGTTCATCAATGATGTCAGGCTCAACGCTTGTAACGGGTGCTAACGCGTTATCGTCGGTTAACGCTAACGGCTCTAACACCTCCCCTTCTAACGGGGTAACCGAGGGCTTTTCGGTTGAATAGTGTTTATCAATGTAATCATCAATGCTTTTGCTAATGGCACTGTTGCCACACTCAGGGCAGCGGAAATACTTGATACCAATGTTGCGCGCATTCTTTGGCGGCTCGCCCAGTGCCATCAAACGCCCCTCACCCGTTTGGTGAACGGTTGAAATACTGGTGCAAACCGGACACGGCACATAGCCGCGCACCGGATTCGGGTATTTACTCATTAGCACTCTCCACCAATTCGGCCTCTTCGATTTCGTCCAGTTCGTTCAGGTTGGCTGTCACATGAGCACGGTATTTTTTACGCGCCACATTATTGAGCTTGGTGAGCTGCTCAATTTGCTCAAAGAAGTTTGACGCTAAACCGAGCGCTTCCAGTGAAAACGAACCCGTCATGAGCATCTTGGTCGCTTTACCAATGATTTTGTTCATGTCCATTTCTTTGAGCTTTTTCACTTCCGCTTCAACGTTGGCCGTCAGTTGGTCGGCCGCATCCAACGCCTGTAAATCACGTTGGCATTCTTGAATTGATAAAGCTTTCATAAAGTGTCCCCTGTCTCTCGACGTTAGTTAGTTGAAATTAGTAAGCGGCATTCTTAGCAGTGAGCGAAACCTTTGAGGTATCAGCCACAACGACAACGCCACTATGAATCAGGCGGGTGGCTTCATCGCGCCCAACAACGTCAATAAATGGGTTATCTTCAACATCATCTAGTGACTGCGTATCAGCGATAACCAGCTGCTCCCCCATTGCGCTTTGAATTAGGCAAAAGCTCACTTTGTTCTCGTCAAAACTCAAAATCATGTTTTACATCTCCGTCATTTGAATAGGTTGGCCCCTGATTCCCATCGTTGGCACATTTGGTTTAGTGGTAGAGAAAATATTGCTCTAACTCACTCATGTTTTTACTCAGTAATTCGTCGTGAACCTCTTCGGTTACGATTGGCGGTAACATCTGCTCTAACTGACTCATCCAGTTGGCTTGCTTGAGCTGCCATGCTTTGAAAGCGCATTGATATCGGTCTTTGGCTTCAAGGCGAATATCATCAATGTAAATATCGTCGGTTCGCATACTCCAACCGCGTGCCCCTGTCGCCCACTCCAAAAATTCATTGGCTTTGTCGTCGCAATCGTCCCCCTCAAAGCTAATCGCGAACTGATTCCCCGAGCTCGCAAAGACACCCCGACTGCGCAAGTGCTCCTTTTCTGCTTTGATTTCATCATCGAGCTTTTTGATAAGTCGGTGGAGTTTCACCACCGCATCGACCTTGCGCGTTTTCTTGTTGATATCGATGGCTTTCTTCGTTTCTTCTTTGAGGTTTTGCTTTCGAGTAATGGAACGCTTAATCGGCGCTCGCCACTGCTCAAGGCGGTAACCACACTCTTTGATAATTCCGGTCATGTTGTGAACGTCAAAGCTCGCCAACGCTTCCCATTTTGGAGCGCGGCTACATCGAGCAATGTTGTAACGGTTCCCCTTAATCAGCCCTTGGTCGTCATTACTCCCTTTGGCCGCATAACCCACCGCTTTGATGAGGTAGCTTGCTGCCGCATCTTTGTAATGAATGCGCTCAAGGTGGGCGATGCCATGACCCCATAAACGTTCAATGCGCTTGGCCCATGCCTGAAAGTGCTCCGGTTTCACTTGCCAGTTCAGCAAGATATG
>Ga0209272_10001173_pt1 | contig 17446 bp, 16 predicted proteins | sample tdDd002_FD_187125 | JGI IMG/M metagenome (GOLD analysis project Ga0209272, IMG submission 187125) | Marine sediment microbial communities from the Atlantic coast under amendment with organic carbon and nitrate - tdDd00.2 (SPAdes)... | ecosystem: Environmental > Aquatic > Marine > Coastal >... | reverse complement strand
TTACCGAAAAATACAGCTCGTGGGCAGAAGATAAGTTTTCTGAAAACTCAAACAACCTAATTTGCGTCGCAGAGAAGCTTTGATTTATTGGGAGAACGCCATGCAAGGATATCGTATTAGCACAGCTTTTGAAGAGATGGATTTGGATTGCATCCATCAGTTCATTTCACAGAGCTATTGGGCGAAAGGAGTGCCAAGGGACACGCTAGATAAAGCGATACGAAACTCCTTTTGCTTTGGTGTGTTTACCGAGTCGAATCAGCAAATCGCGTTTGCTCGTCTAATCACAGACAAAACCACCTTCGCTTATCTCGCCGATGTTTTCGTGCTCCCTGATTACCGCGGCAGTGGCATTAGTAAGTGGTTGGTTTCTGAAATTGTGTCCCATCCAGACCTTCAAGGTCTACGTAGAATGATTCTTGCGACGCGCGATGCACATGGTCTTTATGAACAATACGGCTTTAAGCCTATCGAGCCTGCCGAAAACTTTATGCAGATTTGGAACCCGGACGTGTATCAAGGTGAGAACCAATGAGGCTAGAAGCGCAAGAGATAGCAATCAGGTACCTTGAAGAAACAGATGCCGTTCCTTTGTTTGAAAACTACCTTGGTGATGAGCAAACGTGTTTGTATCTCAATCGACAAGCACATCAAAGCCTAATTCAAACGCTACAAGCGATCGGTCGATGGCGAGCTCAGTACGAGTTGGCTCACCCGAATATCTTGGTACTCGTAATTGAAGAAAGCGCGACACACGTTCCCATTGGTTGTTTGGTCTTAATCCCTGAAAGCAGTCATAGCGAAATTCACTTTGGGATCTCTAGAAATTATCAAGGTAAAGGGTATGCGACTCAGGCGTGTAAGCTCGGCATTGAGTATCTGAAAAGTATCGGAGTCGAGCAGATTCATACAGCACCTCATATCGACCATCAAGCCAGTATTCGCGTGCTCGAAAAATGTGGATTTAAGAAACAAGGTGTGTTGAAGGAACATGCTGTGTTTCCAGCGCTCAGCGCCAATCCACAAGACTGCTTAGATATGTGGTTAGAAGATTAACTAAGCCCAAAATATGTGTTTTGGGCTTTTGTTGTTTAGGCGTTATTGCACCTGCTCCTCTGGATGACTCCACATCAATGGATCAGAGAAAGATCCCTTGATGGGCTAAGTGGATTAAAAATAGAGTAAGAATCGAAGGTGATTAAAAACTGATGTCGCAAACCTCTGTCTAATCACTCAATTAGCATTACTTTTTTCTAGAAGTATCAAATCTCGTTATTGTCCCTCCCACTAAAGCTGTTCAACGTCACTAGGAGACACCATGATCGTTACCACTCTCGTTGATAATTCTCGTGTTGAGGACAGAACCGATCTCTGTGTCGAACGCGGTTTATCACTGCATATCGAAACTTTAGGCACAAAGCTGCTCTTCGATATGGGCAGTGGTAGAACGTTTTGCGATAACGCGCCTTTACTAAATATTGATATTCAAGAAGTGGATCTCGCCGTTATTTCTCATCGACATCATGACCATTGCAACGGAGCGTCCCACTTCTTGAAGCAGAATGACACCGCTCGCATTTACTTGAAGGCATGTAAAGAACAGGATTACTACTTTCGCGCCTTTGGTTTTAAAAGCGATGTTGGCATCGACAAAGCTTTGTTAGACAAAACAAATGACCGCATAGTGCAAGTACGCGAAACGACGCAAGTTGCCCCGAATGTTCATGTTATTACCAAGATCAGCGACAAGTACCCACAACCTAAAGGCAATCAGTACCTTTATACCCAATCGAAAGTTGGCAGCTATGAGCAAGACGCTTTTGAACACGAGTTACTTTTGGTGATCAAGGAAGAAGATGGCTTGGTTGTGTTCACGGGATGTGCCCACAGCGGAGTACTGAACATGGTTGAAACCGCCATTGAGTTGTTTCCAAACAGCACAATCAAAGCGGTAGTTGGTGGCTTTCATCTCGTAGGCCTGCCCGTTTTGAATGGTATTGGTGGCACCAAAGACGATATTAGAGCATTGGGTAGAGCACTATCAGAGTATTCGATTGATAAGTTTTATACGGGGCATTGCACCGGTATGAAGGCGTACGGGCTGTTAAAAGAAGTGCTAGGGGATCGTCTAGAACATTTACCGACAGGTCGCAGCGTAAACCTATAAACTTTCATGGTGATTTACTAGGGTCTGTTGACCTTTCGTGGTTAAATTTTGTTCGGATGGGGACGCCTAGTCAGAATCGTTTTAGGCGAGGCAAGGAGTGTGTAGCCTAGTCATTCTAAGCAAATACTCCTTAACAAAGCATGAAGCGATTTTAGCCGAACCCCTAGGGCAGCGCTTGTTGGCTATTTCTACTGCGTTATCGACTTCTCATGTAGGCTAGCTACACAGCAAAGTCTCTGCCTTGTATAAATAGCCAACAATTCGCTGCAAAAATCAGCTCGAAAGGTCAACAAACCCTAAATCCAGTTATTCATTTTGTTTATTGTCAATCCTGCCTTACATAGTCTTACCAAATGCGACAAATTCAGGACGTTAAAGCCGATATTATCCCAGAACTTTGTGATCATGAGATGGTCACAAGACTATAAAACAATAATTGGAATCAATAATGGCAAAAACTTGGCTTGTCTCTGCTGTGAGCGTTGCGCTGCTTGGCGGCGGTGCGTATTTCTATCTGCAATCTTCAGCTCAACCAGAAGCGTTTCCGACTCTGGTCGTGGAAAAGGGAACCATTGAAAAACAAGCAGTCGCAGTCGGCAATATTGTCCCTGCGCACTCGGTTTCTATTAAGTCGCAAATCGACGGCATCGTCGGCGAGATCTATGTGAAAGTCGGCGAGAAAGTGAAGCAAGGCCAGCCATTGATCAAGGTTCGTCCTAACCCGACACCACAGGCACTTACGGATGCGTCCACGGATTTGATGCGCAGCGAAGCAGATCTCGAATCCGCTAAGCAAAAGCTCGCCAACTTAGAGAGCTTGGTGAAGCAAGACATCATCCCAAGCAACTACGATGAATACGTTGGCGCGCGCTCGACAGTGAAATCGGCTCAAGCGAACGTGCTGCAAAAACGCCAGAACCTTGAACTTATCCGCAGCGGCGAGGCGTCGATTGGCAACGCGCGTCTGACCTCCACCATTTATGCGCCAATTGATGGCACGGTACTAAATCGCAAAGTGGAAGTCGGTGAACCAATCATCTCAACCGAATCTAGCCAAGCCGCGACAGAAATGATGTCTCTGGCCGACATGAACAGCCTGATCTTCAAAGGCAGCGTAAGCGAGCATGATGCAGCGCAGCTTTCTCCGGGTATGCCGGTATTGCTGACCGTTGCGCCGTATCCAGATGTAGAAATCTCCGGCGTGCTGACTAAAGTGGCGATTCAATCAGAGAACTTAAACTCGCCAGAAGGCAATGCATCGGCAAAAAGCTTCGATAATGGATTTGGGGTTGAAGTGGGTGAGTTGAAAATCCCTAAAGAAGTGATGCTGCGTTCGGGTTTCTCATCGACAGCGCAAATCACGCTGAAGAAATCAGAGAACGTTTTAACGCTGCCAGAGCGAGCACTTCAGTTTGATGGTGATGCGCCGAGCGTGTTGGTTCCAGATAGCTCTGAGCAAGGCTTCCATAAACAACAAGTGAAACTTGGCTTATCAGACGGCATTAACGTTGAAGTATTGGATGGTGTGGAACTAGACGAAGAGATCATCGATAACAGCATGATGATGGGAGCCGCGCATGGCTAAGCTGAATTTGTCTAAAATTGGCTGCGCGATATTAGCCGCAACACTCAGCTTACCAAGCTATGCGATTTCGATTGAGCAAGCGTGGCAACAAGCGAAACAGAGTGACCCAAATTACGAGAAAGCCAAGATTGGCGTGCAGCTCGGTGAAGTGGGTGTAGATGCGAGCCGCAGTTCATTATTGCCAGGTTTGAGTGCGACGGCATCGGCGAGTTGGAGTGAATCTGCCGATAACACCAACAGCTACGGTGCATCGCTGTCTCAAACCATTTGGGACAGCAGCTTGTGGTCCGATCTAGACCAAGCCAATGCCAACTACATCAAGGCTCAATTAGAACTGGCTCAATCACACAATGAATTAGCACAAAGGCTGCTTTCATCGTATTTGGATGTTGCGAGCGCACAAGGCGATTTGCAATTGGCGCAATCCAAATTGGAAGAAGGCAACAAACTGCTGAAGATCATCGAGAAGCGTTACCGCGCTGGTAAGGTTAAATCCGTTGATGTCGAAGAGATCCGTGCAACTCAAGTAGCAGACAGAGCGGGGATCTTGAGCGCAAGATCTGATTTGGAAGTCAAACGTGCCGAGCTTGCTGCGTTGATCAATCAGATCCCACAAAGCGTTGACCAAATTCGCACCGATTCTCTTATTCAACCGCCAATGATGGTGGACTCTCAAGAGCAATGGTTAAAGCTTGCCAAAGACAGCAGCCCAGAGCTGTTGGTGGCGGCGCAAAACGTAAAAGCCAGTGAGTTTGCCAAAGACTCAGCTCAAGGTGGTTACTACCCAACAGTAAAAGGTAACGTTGGGTATAACGATGATGACAGGCGCAAAGCCGGAGAATTCAACGCGGGTATTACGCTAAGCGTGCCGATCGATTTGAATGGAGCAACGCGCGCAAGAGTCGACGAAGCATCCTTGAATATCCTCAGTGCCAAACAAGATCTACGCAGAGTCGAAATCGACATTCAAAAGCGCGTTATCCAGCAGTTTACTCAAGTCGACATCAACTGGAACCAAGTCTTGATGGCTAACGAACTCGTTATCTCTCGTGAGAAAGTACTGCGCAGCAAAGAGAAACTTTACGATGCGGGTATGTTAGAAGTATCGGAAGTCATTAGCGCGCACAACAACTTGTTCGAGGCTAAAAATAGCCTGCAAAGCAACTTGTACAACTACTGGCGTCAACGCATCGGTCTGCTGCAAACCGCAGGCAAGCTAGACGACGACACCATGGCACTGATCTCCCGAGCTTTTAATTCATGACCAGTTTATTGCAACAAACATGGCAAACGCTGATGGCGCACCGCATGAAAAGCATGCTCGCCATCATTGCCATTGCTTGGGGCGTGATATCCGTGGTGGTGCTGATAGCGCTGGGCGAGGGCTTTTATCGCCATCAAACTCAGCAGTTGTCATTTATGGTCAACAACGTGCAAATCGCGTTTCCGTCGAGCACCAGCAAACCATGGCACGGCTTACCATCAAGGCGTCAAATTCAGATCCCGCAAGACAAAGTCGATATGATTAAGCAGTCTGGTTTTGTCGAAGCGGCATCGAGCGTTTATGCCAAATGGGATGCGAGCGTCACCAATGACAAAGGGCAGAACCTGACCAGTAATGTCAGCGGTATTGACCCGTCTTACTTCTCCCTCATTCAACGTAAGTTGGAGTCTGGCTCGCGCAACCTGTCACCAACTGATATCGCTAACCACACGCGTGTTGCCGTGCTTGGTGATCAAATTGCCAAGATGGGTGAAATCGGCATTGGGCAAATGGTCAAAGTGAACGGAATTCCCTTCTTAGTGATTGGTATCATCAAAGATGAAGACGCTGGCATTTCATTCGGCGACAGCCGCAAAGTCTTCATTCCACAAACCACGTATCTCGATTTGTGGGATGCCAAACCGTGGATGTTATTGCTTAAGCCAACTGAAGGCATGAACGGTCCCGCTTTCCGACAAGCCATCGTGAACTTCTACGCTAAGCAATTGCACTTTGACCCAACCGATAAAGAAGCGATCAACCTACCGGACTTTAGTGAAGGTGCTGCGCTAATCACGGGTATTTTCCGAGGCATTCAAATCTTCCTTGGAGCAAGTGGCGCAATGACCATGGCTGTTGGGGCGCTCGGTGTCGCGAACATCATGTTCCTCTCAGTGACAGAGCGAACGCGAGAAATCGGCGTGCGCTTGGCAATAGGCGCGACACAAAAATCCATCCTTAGCCAGTTCATTCTTGAGGGCTTGTTCTTGGTAGCTTTCGGTACGGCACTTGGCCTCTTAGTCGCGTATATGGTGGTCGCGTTGTTAGGCTCCATCACCTTGCCGGAGTGGTTAGGTTTTCCTGTAATCACACCGGATTCCATCGCTTGGTCACTGTTGGTGACGCTAGTGCTGGCGTTGTTGGCGTCTTACTTCCCGGCGAGACGAGCATCGCGACTCACTCCAGTAATCGCTTTGAGCGCGAGGGCATAATCATGTTGCTACCAATGAGACAAATCTTTCAGGAAATGGCGGCAGAAAAGCTTCGCTTAGGCTTAACCATTCTAGCTGTAGCATGGGCGACCTTGTGTATCGCCGCAATGCTGGCCGTGGGCGAGGGCATTCGTCAGGGCGTATTAAGAACTGCGCAAAATGGTAACGGGAACCTGATTTACCTAACGGGTGGTATGGCGACGGTCGATTATGGCGCTTTTCACCAAGGTAAGTTTTTAACCTTAAAAGTCGACGATACTGATGTGGTCAAAGCCCTTCCGGAAGTAAAGAACGTTGCACCCACCGCTATTTGGAATGAGCGCATTACCGTAGGTGACCGAGGTTCATGGCAAGAACCATTAGCCGTCACTACAGACTTTGCATCAATGACCAACCTAACCCCAATGGATGGCGGACGTTGGCTAAACCCACTCGACCAGAAGCAGATGCGCAAAGTGGTCGTATTAGGTTATTCGCTCGCCGCAGATTTGTTCAACCCTGTCGATGACTTCAACTGGTTTGCGCCAGTGACACTGCAAACCAATCCCGTGGGGGAAAAGATTAAGATTGGCAACGAAGAATTCACCGTGATTGGTGTATTGAAGAAAAGCAGTGCCGAGATCGAGCAGGGCGACCAAATCAACTACTCCAGCTTTGTGCCGCTAGCAACGTGGCAACGCTTTCATACCAATGGCGATATTGGTGGCATCAACGTGGAGCCACAAGCCAACACCGACCGCAAAAAGCTTGCAGAGACCATTCGCCAAGTTATTGCTCGCAAACATGGTGCTAGCGTTAGCGATGAGCAAGTGGTGCAAGTGGAAGACATGTTCCTCAAACAGAAAAGCATGCAGCAGTTTTTGATTGGCCTGCAAAGCTTTCTTGGCATCATCGGTTTTGTCACCCTTGCTGTAGCGGGCGTGGGGATCGCCAACGTTATGTACGCGACTGTGAAGCGTTCAACCCGAGACATCGGCGTGCGAATGGCGGTCGGTGCTACGCCAACAGCGATTCGCTTGCACTACTTGGTGCAATCACTGATGACCATGATGTTAGGTGGGGTATTGGGATTAGGCGTGACTTACGCATTGGTATCGGCAATCAGCGCCATCAACCTAGAAGGTAACGTATTCTATGAGCACCTTGGCAAGCCAGTTCCAGAGCTGTCATGGATTGTCGTAGCGATTGTGATTACCACTTTAGTGATCATCGGTGTTGCATCCGCTTGGTTGCCTGCAAACCGAGCTGCTAAAGTGAGCCCGTTGGAGGCACTACAAAGTGAATAATAATAAGAATTCTGGAGAGAAGATGTCGAACAAACCACTTGTTGAGCTAACTAACATCTGCAAATACTACTCAAGCGGAGAGGCGGAAGTGCGCGCGCTAGACGGCGTTGACTTAACCATCAATCAAGGTGAGTTTCTTTCGATTCTTGGCCCGTCTGGTTCGGGTAAATCAACGCTAATGAACATGCTCGGCTGCTTAGATAAACCAACCGATGGTAAATACCAACTGGGTGGTCAAAACGTGGCAAGTTTAAGCGCGAACGAGCTAGCGGGTATTCGCAACCAAAAGATAGGGTTTGTCTTCCAAAGCTTTAACTTGTTGGAATACGCGACGGCTTTGGATAACGTGGCACTGCCGTTGGTTTACTCTGGCATCAAAGCCAAAGAGCGCCGTCAACGTGCCGCGAAGTTGTTAGAACAAGTGGGGCTAGGGGATCGTCTCGACCACAAACCAAATCAACTTTCTGGCGGTCAAAAACAGAGGGTCGCGATTGCAAGAGCCTTGGTCAACGATCCGCAAATCATCTTAGCGGATGAACCTACAGGGGCATTGGATTCGAAATCTGGCGCGGAGATTGAAGCCTTGTTCAATCAACTCCACGCCGAAGGAAGAACGTTGATCATCGTGACGCACGATAACGCCCTAGCAGAGCGCACCAAACGCATCATCACCATCAAAGATGGCAAGGTGATTTCGGATAGAGTGCCGCAATAACGCTCCAGCGTTGGAGATAAACTCTCGAACGATGAAGCGTGAACCTTTGAGTGGATTAAGCGCGGCTTTTAGCCAGTAGCTGATCCACTTTTCCTTTCGCTGTCTTACTTACCGTCTGCATAAACTTGAAGCTTGGCGCTGCAATGCCCGATTGCTCAAGCTCTTCCACCATCAGCAACCACAGCTTTGCCGTTACCTGTGCATCGGCTAACGCGCGGTGGAATACACCGTCGTTTTCGATGTTCTTATAACGAACCAACTCACCCAACTTGTGTGACGGCGCATCTTGAATCAGGCGTCGTGCTACCAATAAAGAACACGCGAACTCGCCAGAATAACCGCAGTCGATTCGCTCCAGTTCTGCATCCAGAAATCGCTTATCGAACGATGCGTTGTGCGCGATAAGATTCTCCCCCGCAATAAACTCACTGAACGAAGCCATCACTTCATCGCAGCTCGGCGCGGTGCGTAGCATGTTATTGGTAATGCCTGTGTAACCCTCAATAAATGAGCTCACACGAAAGCCAGGATTCATAAGTTGCTGAAAACTATCGACCACCTCGCCATCAACGATCTTAACCGCACCAATTTCAATCGCGCGATCCCCCATATTCGGAGATAGACCTGTGGTTTCAAAGTCGAGTACGACAACGGAGTTAGCTTGAGGCATGAAGTTTTCCAACTGAACAATAAGGCGCAAGAGTATCGTTGAAAGTATGGGAAAAGGGAAGGAGTGGGTTCTTCTCTGTTAAATATCCTATGTGATTTAGAAACTCAAAAGCTATGCAATCTCATATGGAACGTCCGTCAATTAATAGATCAGCCAAAATAAATAATATTCTAACAACAGGAAATTGAATTAATTTGTATTTATGGTCGGCGGGATTTGTTTGCTGTTTGTTGGAATAGTCTTTAGGCCCATCAGATTGATGGACCCTAACATAAGAAATATTAGAACTTGTAGTTCATACCAATAGACATCAGTAAGCTATCGCTACTATAGAAGTCGATGTTTGAATCATTGATAGTACCGCCAACAAATGATGTGACACTCCAGTTATCCCAACCTGAGATATTGCTATACTCGTAAGCGAGAAATAGTCGGTACACATCATCACTTCGCGTTTTGGAGAAAACAGGGTTTTCTGCTGAAAAGTCTCGTAGTGTATAGCTTCCTGTTAGCGCTAGCTTATAGTTGCTTGTTAGGTAGAAATAACTTAGTTCCCCCTTATAGGCGTTAAACGATGCAGCGCTACCATCAGCGTCATGGTCAGTGTAGCTAAAAGCGGTAATGTAGCCTGAGTTGGCGTTAAGCATTGTGCGGTACTGGCCTTTTATGTAATAGGTTTCACTATCTCGTAATAATTCCGCGTGATTAATTCCTTCATTGTCAATCTCAGCAGTCGCATACGCCATATCAAATGACACTCCGCTGTTCCACAGATTAGAGAGCTTCAATCGATATGCGTTGCCTTGACGATCGGTTGTTTCCCTTTCTTGTTCAGTTAGGTATGGATTCGTCCATACTTCATCGGCGAGAACGGTAGGAAGATAACCGATGTCGAGTTTGGTGCCATTTAGGAAGTCATATTGATACCCAAGCTCAAATGCGAGCGTACCAACGGCCAAATCATCGCGAGAAGTACCAAGATATAGGCGCTGGTTATTTTGCTCGTTAAGCGCGTAGTAAAGGTTGCCCAGAGGAGCAATAAATGCACTGCTAGAGCTACCACCTTTACCTAAGTGGTTAATTTGTTCAGAGCCATTGGTATCTAGGTTTGAGTTTGTTGTGCTAAAACCAGAGTTTAAAGAGATTTCACCAGTGAAACGTGAAGAGTCAAATGCACTAGCTGAAGCGATAGAAATCGGTAATAGCGAGAATACAGAAAGTAGTGTTTTGTTCATTGGTCGTTCTCATCAACATAAGTTAAGCCTTTCCTATAGCAATAATTCCTTAAGTTGATGAGAAGCTTATAGCGAGTTATTTTTCCTTGCTATGAATTAGAGAAATGCATTTCTGAATTTTCTGATTCATTAAGTGACAATGGCAGTTACTAGCTCATCAAAATATGACTGGATAACTTGGTGTAGATGCTGATTAAGTGGGTAGCCACGCTTTGTTTGCAGGTAGCCACCACAGATTTTAATCTTCCTCATCTGTACTGGGAGCTCGGGTAGTGGGTAACTTGTCAGGCGTTCGTCAAGTAAACTCATATACTTGCTACCGTACATTATCGCATCTGATGTACTTAATTTGTTGGTAAGCACCCGAATGCTGTGGGTAACCAACGATACTCGCGGCTGAAAGCCTTTGGCTATATAGATCTCTTCTACAGGTGAACGTTTGGAGTTGATACCATCGATGATCACTCGGGCTAATGGTAAATGATAGATTGATTCCCAGTCAGAACTTTTTCTCAACACTGGGTGATCTTTACGTGCGACTAAGCAAAGATCTACTTCTTCGAGTGTATGGCTGTAAATCTCTTGCGGTAAAGGATAGCCTTCAAAGTGAATTAGATAGTCAATACTGCCATTTAAAACCTCAGATAATGACTGTTCCTGCCAATAAACCAAGCTGAAATTAGCGTTGGGAAAGGTATTGCTCAGAGCATTAAAAATGCCCTCACCGTGTAGCTCTAAGAAAAAGATATTCATGGCGATTTTAATCTGGCCATTAAACTCTATAGGGTCAAAGCTCTGGTAAGACTCTACCACTTTCATTAGTGGTGTGAACATCTGATCACTTGCTTCAGCTAACTTCTCGGCAAGCTCTGATGGCTCAACACCATGTGCTTTGCGGATAAAGAGCTGCTCTCCGAATACATCACGAAGTTTTGAAAGTCCACGGCTGACGCTTGTTTGTGAGATTCCTAATCTGTCAGCAGCAGCATGCGTGTTACGAGTCTCTACTACAGCTTTTAAAAGCTTTAATAAGTTCAAATCGAGATCTTGGAGTTTCTTTCTCATGCTACGCTCACTGGGTTAATAAGGTTTCATCAAAAAAGGATTGGATAGTTTGATGGAGATATTGGCTGAACGGGCTGCCACGCCGTGTTTGTAGATAAGAGCCATTAATGTCGAGAACATTATGTTGTTGGATATTGGGTGGTAGAGAGTAGCATTCAATCTCAGGTGCAATTTGTTTTACGAAGCTGCTCGAGTACATGATCGCGTTGCTATTTTTGACCAATTCAACCGCTGTCCTGACACTGTGTGTAGTCAGCAAGAAGTTTGCTTGGTAGCCCTGTCTTTCATACAGGTGTTCAAGGATTCCTTTTCTTGGGTTAATACCATCGAGATAGAGCCTGACTATTGGCAATGGGTGAATCGATCCCCAATCACTACCCTTGGATAGAATTGGGTGGTTCTTTTTAGCCAATATAACATTCTCAATTTTGGCCAAGTTTCGGCAGAACACATCTTGAGGCATGGAGTAAGACTCAAATTGAATTACATAGTCAACGCCACCTTGTAATACATCATAGAGAGAGTCTTTTTGCCATTGAGAAATATTGAAACTCGCGCTAGGTAAGCTGGTTCGTAAAGCAAGAATTAGACGTGGGCCAAAGAACTCGAGCAAAAAAGTATTGATCAATATGCTGATTTTTCCGGCATACTTTTTTGGATCAAAAGTAGAGTAGTCTTCAATCACCTTTTCGACCGGATGCAGCATTTCTACTGAAGCATCTGCCAACATTACGGCTAGCTCAGAAGGCTCAACGCCGTGAGCTTTGCGAATGAACAGCTGTTCTCCGAAACACTCTTTTAGCTTCATCAAAGCACGACTGACACTGGCTTGTGATATGCCTAGTTTTATCGCTGCTGCGTGAGTACTTTGAGTTTCAACTAACGCTCGTAGTATTCGAAGTAAATTAAGATCTAAATCTTTGATGTTAATAGTTAACTCTCCCTATCGTCCTTAGTTTAATCCTAGCAGGCAACCTGTGGCTGTGAAGTCTTTAAGTTCACTTTATTTGTAGTGGGTTGTAAAAATGAATTTCTCTAATTCATACACTTAGCAAAGCGGTTTGTTTATCGTACTTCCATCGCGGCAAGGAGTGCTTTTGTATCAAACTGTATAGGTGACAAAATGAAACCACGTAATCTCTTCCTTTCTTTTATAGCAACAAGTTTTTTAAGTGCTGGCGTCATGGCTAATACAGGTAAAGAGGCATTATCACTTTCTTCACAGCCAGTACCTTTAACAACAGCCGTTAGCCCTGAGTTTTATGAGTTTTCGAAAAACTTTCCGGCAGCGAATGTAGCGGCATTGCAGAAAAACTTACCCAAAACAGAAAGCGAGTGGCGCGCTTTCGTTGATGCACGTGACACGCCGGCCATCGAACGTGCAGGATCGTTAGCTAAGATGTTAGAGGTAACCATTGAAAAAGATTCTATTGGTGGTGTTGATGTGTATTGGGTCACGCCAAAGACGATAGCGCCAGAGCTAAAAGACAAGCTCTATGTCGCGGTTCAGGGCGGTGCCTATATGTTGAATAGTGGTCTAGCATCAACCTCAGAAGCCTCTATCATCGCTGCTAAGATGCAAATTCCAGCACTAGCCATCGATTACACTAAATCGATAGATGCACCTGCACCAGCAAGCCGTAATGATATTGTTATGGTGTGGAATGAGTTACTAGAAACACGAACAGCAGACTCCATGGTTATGGGGGGGACTTCTGCTGGCGGTGCTTTAACGTTAGCGGTTACACAAGAGCTCAATAGGAAGGTTTTACCTGTGCCAGCGGCACTCTACGTGGGGACGCCGGGGGTTGATATGACGATGACTGGAGACAGCCGTTATATCAATGAAGGACTAGACCATATTTTAGGTAGCTGGCGTGGAATGTCTTCTGAGTTAGTCAATGTCTATGTGGGTGAGCTAGAACTAACAGATCCTATCGTATCGCCAATTAACGGCAGCTTTGAGAACTTTCCGCCAACTTATTTGATCACTGGCACGCGCGATTTGTTATTGAGTGATACTGTACGAGTGCATCGCGAGCTTAAGCGTGCAGGGGGTGAAGCGGAACTTAATGTCTATGAAGGTCAATCTCATGCCGATTACGCTGTAGCTTTTGGTACCCCTGAATCTGAAGAGCATTATCAGGCACTTAGTGAGTTCTTTTATGGAAATTTGATGAAGTAGAACTGAGTTTGTACGGAACCGTAATCGCCTTAGAAAAGAGGTATGTGTGGATTTCATTGTTGTTACTTTTAAAAATCAGGCTACTCAAGTGGTCTGATTTATAGTAGTAAACTGTTATAGGAAGGAAAGGTGGAGCATTGTGGATGTCAGAACACAATACAACGGAGAGTCGTTAACTAAACTCCGCATCTGTGTTCTCGTATTTTAGAACACTAGCTGTATTCCGGATAATACCTTTCTACTTTCCATTTTATAAAACAATGAACTGCTAGAGTTAAATTCAATCTATTAGTAGCTCCTCTGATGGCTCTAGCAGTTGCTAGTAACGAGGCTTGAACATTCGTTCGCCTCGGAATTGTAACTCAGTCGGAGTTACGTACTCAAACCATGAAATTCCTTCATGTTCAACGTGAAGCAATACCAATGTTATTCAATTAACGAAGCAAGTATAAAAACCAGACTGCTCTGGTGTTAGGTACTGTGACAGCTGTTTTTGAACTGAATTTTCGAAGTAAACGCTGCACACACTGACGATTGGGAAAATCAAAAAACACAACCATCCCCAAGGACAGAGTTAGGAATCAGTCAGCGTTTATCTAAGGAAATAGGATACCAACTCACCATGAATAACGATTTCAACTTTGCTATTAAGAGCATCCGTTTTGATGAGAACTACCAACCATCAGACAGCACGCGCATCACGACTAACTTTGCCAACCTAGCTCGTGGTGACAGCCGCCAGAATAACCTTCGCAATGCACTGCGTATGATCGACAATCGTTTTAATGCCTTGGCGCATTGGGATAACCCGAATGGCGATCGTTACAGTGTCGAGTTGGAAATCATCTCTGTGGATATGGATATCCAAGGCGGTGGTGAAGCGTTCCCTTCTATCGAAGTGCTTAAAACCAACATTATTGACCGCAAAACCAACGAACGAATCGAAGGTATTGTGGGTAACAACTTCTCTTCTTATGTGCGTGATTACGACTTTAGCGTTCTGCTGTTAGACCACAACAAAGACCAGCCTCAATTTAGTATTCCTGCTGATTTTGGTGAGTTGCACGGCAAGCTGTTTAAAGCGTTCGTGAAGTCGGAATCGTACCAACAACATTTCCAAAAGCCGCCAGTGATTTGCTTGAGTGTGTCGGACAACAAGGTTTACCGCCGTACTGACAACCAACATCCGGTGTTGGGTTTTGAATACCAGCCAAATGAATCGTCACTGACTGAGCAGTACTTCAAAAAGATGGGCTTACAAGTGCGCTACTTTATGCCGCCAAACAGTGTCGCTCCGTTGGCATTCTACTTCTTCGGTGACTTGTTGAATGACTACTCGAACCTAGAGTTGATCAGTACCATCAGTACCATGGAGACGTTCCAGAAGATTTATCGCCCAGAGATTTACAACGCGAACGCGGTAGCAGGCCAGTGTTACCAACCGAACTTGAAGAATCTCGATCACTCGTTAACCCAAATCGTTTATGACCGCGAAGAGCGCAGCCAGCTTGCAAAAGAGCAAGGGAAGTTTGCTGAGGAGCACTTCATCAAGCCTTATCAAGCCATCCTTGAGCAATGGTCTGCAAATTACGCGTAATCGAAAACGAGAATCTAAAAGGGAATGACGATGAAAACACTATTACCGACTTCAACGGCGGGCAGCTTACCTAAGCCTTCTTGGCTGGCTCAACCAGAGACACTTTGGTCACCTTGGAAACTGCAAGGCGACGAACTGATTGATGGCAAACGCGATGCGCTGCGAGTCTCTTTACAGGAGCAAGAACTGGCAGGGGTCGATATTGTCAGTGACGGTGAACAAACTCGCCAACACTTTGTGACGACCTTTATTGAACACCTTAGCGGCGTAGACTTCGAGAACCGCAAAACCGTGACCATTCGTAATCGCTATGATGCGAGTGTACCGACGGTAGTTGGCCCAGTAAGCCGAACCAAACCTGTGTTTGTCGAAGATGCGAAGTTCTTGCGTCAGCAAACCAAACAACCGATCAAGTGGGCGCTTCCGGGGCCAATGACGATGATCGATACGCTGTATGATGATCATTATGGTAGCCGTGAAAAATTGGCTTGGGAGTTTGCAAAGATCCTTAACCAAGAAGCAAAAGAGCTTGAAGCGGCAGGCGTCGACATTATCCAATTTGATGAGCCAGCATTTAATGTGTTCTTTGATGATGTGAACGAGTGGGGCATTGCGTGTTTAGAGCGCGCTATCGAAGGGCTAAAGTGCGAAACCGCAGTGCATATCTGCTATGGCTACGGCATCAAAGCCAACACGGATTGGAAGAAAACATTGGGCTCTGAATGGCGACAATACGAAGAGGTTTTCCCGAAGCTGCAAAAGTCCAATATCGATATCATCTCGCTTGAGTGTCACAACTCGCGTGTACCTATCGAACTACTTGAACTGATCCGCGGCAAAAAAGTGATGGTTGGCGCAATTGATGTGGCAACCAACGAGATTGAAACACCAGAAGAGGTTGCAGAAACTCTGCGCGAAGCGCTGAAGTACGTCGATGCCGACAAACTTTACCCATGCACCAACTGCGGCATGGCGCCTCTATCGCGTGAAGTTTCAACTGCGAAGCTCAATGCACTCAGCGCAGGCGCAGAGATTATCCGTAGAGAGTTGGCTGGCTAATATCAAAACTTAGGTTCGACACAATAAACTCAAGTTAGGGGCATTCCAGAGAGTCCAAGAGTCTGCTAACAACTTGCTGGGAAATGGCGATAACCTTCGAATTTCATAGCGCTCGGTGGGTAGATCCTGAATCACCTCGTTCCTCGCTGTTCAGGATGACAGATGCTGGGAATTATGTCGTTCACAACAAGCCCAAGAGTTCAGCTCTTGGTTGTTTTTATAAATAAAATCATAGATATAGAAAAGCTGTGGCTTATAAAAGTTAGTATTAGATAAAGCATCTAATAAAATTCAGTCCCTTTGTGATTTTAATTCGGAAACAAAAAATGCCTATTTAATCAACTAGAGCTGAATATATAAAATCAGTATATTAATCGCGATTCATATGTGGTGGCTAAATTATTTGTGATGAAGCCACTTGGATAGATAAGTGATTATATAGAGGAAAAAATGAAGAAATTATCACTGTTGTTATCGCTTTGTTCGCTAGGTTTGGTTGCTAATGGCTGTTTTGCTGCTGAATGGTTGGAAGGGGTTTATGTTAACCAAGATGAGTCATCTTCGATGGATGAAGCTATCTTCTGTGATAGCGGTAAAGCATACGCTGGCATGGCTCCAAGACTGTACCAAATTGAGGAGAAAGACGACGGTAACTACGTCGTGTTGAACTCGAACGGTAAGTTCACTTTTAAGATCTCAGACGACAAAACAGAGTTATTTCCTGCTGATGGATTTACCTCACAGTGGTTCACTGAAACCAGCCTAAAGCTAGATCCAAAACGAAACGATACTTGTAATTGGTAATCGCGTTAACAGGTAAGTGCATCACGCTACGTTCTTACTTGCACTTGAGCCTATTGCGCTTGCAAAAAGACTTTCCGATTGCGCAAAAACAATAGCTTAATAGGCTCAAATATCTCATCCTTTATTCGACCGAATCCAAGCTCCCTCAAGCTAAACCTGCATTTTTCGATTCCTCTGCTTTGATGCGTAACTATTGGCACTTTAAAAGTAAAACGACTGGTAAGCCTCTTGATGTGTCTATAGAGTAAGGCTATTGCATCATTTTGTTTTTAGGGAAGTTTACTGTGATAAGAGAAATGGAAATCTCAGACTATGATCAGGTTATTACGTTGTGGTCTGAAACAGAAGCCATGCTGCTAAGGGATGCCGATTCCAAACAAAATATCGACAAATATCTAGAACGAAATCCTGGTTTTAGTTTTGTTGCGTTGGATGGCGATGTGATTGTCGGCGCCATTTTAGTCGGGACAGATGGGCGTAGAGGTTATGTTCAACATTTAGCGGTTAAGCCTGAGTGCCGAGGCTTGGGTACTGGTGCTCGACTTATCTCAAGTGCAGTGGATGCGTTGTCTCAAGTAGGGATTGCGAAAACTCACCTTTTTG
>Ga0209272_10001171_pt1 | contig 17473 bp, 13 predicted proteins | sample tdDd002_FD_187125 | JGI IMG/M metagenome (GOLD analysis project Ga0209272, IMG submission 187125) | Marine sediment microbial communities from the Atlantic coast under amendment with organic carbon and nitrate - tdDd00.2 (SPAdes)... | ecosystem: Environmental > Aquatic > Marine > Coastal >... | reverse complement strand
TAACAATATTGCCAGAACCGTGTAAACTTTTCTAAAAATGTAACGCATATTTTATGGTTTAATATATTTTGAATTTGTTTTTTGATTCTGCATCCCGATAAATATTTTCTTCGAGATTTCGAATGAACTCTATTTTACGCTTATTTATTAAAATCTTTTTAATGTCGTCTCTTACAAAAGGCAGAGGAGCAACAGTATTCTTAAATTCAACTTCTTTTATTTTTGCAAAATAATAGTGCGTAGAATCTTCTGATTCAATGTGTTTTCTGTGTTTAAGAAGGTTGTCTTCGTTTTTTGAACTCACAGGCATTCTACTCAATAGATCATTTGCATTTATCCATAGATCGCTAAAATTATCAAAATTTGTTGCATTCTGAAAGCAGTAGTCTTCCAATTCTTCCCAATCTTCCTCTTTTTGTGATTTATATAGCTTTTGAATTTTTTTAAAATCCGGTACTGGTTTAGGAATTTTAATGAACAGAGCTTTTATAATATTTCTGTTTAAAATAAAGTTATTTGAAAATTTACGATAGTAATTGTCAATTTGAAAAGAGGTTACAATTGTATCTAGCTTTTGTTCGATTAATTGTTGTTGGTATTTGTGAATAATTAGCGATGATCGATAGTCTTCCACCATTTTACTAACATCCTTATCTTCTTCGCTTAAATTTAATTCTGCTTTTGAAATAATCAATTGTTTTTTTACCCACTGATGAATATAATTGTCCGCAATTAATAGGCTATCTTCTTTATTGCTATTGTTAGGCACTATTGCCGAAATTTCACTAAAATAAAGAATATTGTCATTTACTTTTGCTGCAGGCTGATCGTTATCAGTGTTGTTACAGGCAATAATCCCAGTAAATGCAATTAGTAGTAATAGGTATTTATTCATTTTTGTTATTTGCAATTTTTAAAAATGTTGACTTTTTAATTGATAATGAATAGTTTTTCTTCAATTCATTCAACCAGATTTTTTCCAGTTCCATTCTGTAATCTTTAAGAACTTTAGTCTTTATTTCGCTTAAGTCAGCATTTTTACCATATTTTTCAGAGTTTTGTTTAAAATATAGGGCTAAACCTTTATTGTTTTTCGTCGATTGATCCCATATTTTATATTTTGTAATGAAGTACACCAATACTCCATCTTCGTATTGTTTTAGTAATGATTTTAATTCAGGATTGTCTTCCTGTAAGCTTTTTTTGTAATGTGCTAAGATACTATTGTTTGTAAAACTAACATATAATCGATTGATGTATTCTTTAAAATTTTCATAAATATCCTTCGACGCTTGTTTGCTAAGAAAATCTGCAAAGCTTTCTTGTGAATAGTCTAATCCATCTATTGTAAATAAGGGTTGCCATAAATCGGCATAAGCGTAATCAAGAATTGAGTGAAAATTAGCAAGACGTTCTATGTATTCAGTGAATTGATATTCCTTTTTAAGTTTTTCGATTAGTTCGTGTTTTGATATTCTTGAGCGATCATCATTGTAAAGTAGAGCAAGCAATTCCTCTTTGCATGTATCAAAAGAAGAATAATCTTTTTTGTCTAATAGTTGAATGATATGGTAGCCAAATTCCGTTTTGATAGGCTTACTATATTCATTTTTTACTTTAAGCTGAAAGGCAGCTTTTTCTATTTTTCTGTGGGTTTCAAACAAACCAAACCAAGGAAGTTCTCCTTTATTTTTTTTAGAGGTGATATCATTAGAATATTTGTGAATTAATTGGGTGAAATTTTCTCCTCTTAACAATTGCAAATAAATTGAATCAGCCTTTTTTTTAAGTTCCTCTGATTTAGAATTCTTGCTGAACTCTAGCATCAAATGGCGAACTTTTAACTTTCCAGGGTTCTTAATTTTATCCAAGGGTTGAATGATATGGTACCCGTACTTTGTTCTCACAGGTTTCGAAAATTCTCCTTTAGGAGTATTGTAAACCGAAGATTCGAATGGATAGTCCATGTCAAACGTTGTGAAATATCCTGTTTCACCATCGTTTTTCCTTACTGAAAGATCGTCGGAATGCTGATCGGCGAGTTTGTTGAATTCTTTCCCTTTTTTTAGTGATTTATAAATGCTTTTAGCTTCGTTGTATGCCTCCAATGTGTCTTTTGGAGTGGCGTGACCTTCAATTTTAACTAAAATGTGCCTTGCTTTTACAAAATGTTGAATTCTATTAAAGGTTTCTTGTAGTAGTTCCGGAGTGATATTAACAGGATATAGATAGCTATCGTAAGCTTGATTTTTATATGATTCCAATTCGAGTTGAACTTCTGGAATTGTATCAATTTGTAGCTTGTGTGCCTCCAGTGCTTTAACTTGAAATTCAATATATAAATTTAATGCTTCATCAATTGGAGGAATATTGTGATGTTCATCAAGGAGTTTGCCGTTTTGATATAGCTTGATGAAGGTTTTTGAAGGGAAAGGAATATTGTTTAATGTAAAAAGGGTATCTGAATTAACCGATTGTCCATTTCCTAATAATGAGCAACACAAAAGAATTATCAGATATAAAAGACCTTTTCTCATTCAACGGTATTAAATAAAATGCAATGATCTTAAAAAAAAAGGTAACCCGAAAATACGGGTTACCTGAAAATATTAGATGTAATTATCTACTATAGTTTGGAGCTTCACGAGTAATTGCAACATCGTGAGGATGACTTTCAGCCATACCTGAAGCAGTAATTTTTACAAATTTGGCATTGTGTAATTGTTCGATATTAGCCGAACCACAATAGCCCATACCTGCTCTTAATCCACCAATTAACTGGTAAATTACTTCGTAAAGAGTACCTTTATATGGGACTCTTGCAACAATTCCTTCAGGAACTAATTTTTTGATATCATCTTCAGCATCTTGGAAGTAACGATCTTTTGAACCTTGTTGCATCGCTTCAACAGAACCCATACCACGGTATGATTTAAATTTACGACCATTGTAAATGATGGTTTCTCCAGGAGATTCTTCAACACCTGCAAGCAATGATCCTGCCATAATACTGTCTGCACCAGCTGCAATTGCTTTTACAATATCACCAGAATAACGAAGACCACCATCAGCAATTACAGGAACACCTGTTCCTTTTAAAGCTTTCGATACTTCATAAATAGCGCTCAATTGAGGAACGCCAACACCTGCAATTACACGAGTAGTACAAATTGATCCTGGTCCGATACCTACTTTAACACCATCAGCACCAGCTTCAACTAACATTAAAGCAGCTTCAGGAGTAGCAATGTTACCAACAATAAATTGCATGTCAGGAAACATTTTCTTAGCAGTTTTTAAAACCTGAACCACACCTTTCGAATGACCGTGAGCTGTATCGATGATAATTGCATCTGCACTTGCTTGAACCAAAGCTTCAATTCTTTCTAGAGTATCTCCAGCAACACCAACAGCAGCAGCTACACGAAGTCTACCTTTTTCATCTTTACAAGCCAATGGTTTGTCTTTAGCCTTGGTAATGTCTTTGTATGTAACCAAGCCAATTAATTTGTTTTTTGAATCAACAACAGGAAGTTTTTCAATTTTATAAGCTTGAAGAATTTCTGCTGCTTTTTCCAGGTCTGTGGAGTCAGAAGTGGTAACAATGTTTTCACTTGTCATTACTTCTGAAATTGGACGATCCATATCCAGTTCGAAACGTAAATCACGATTGGTAACAATACCCAAAAGAGATTTATCATTATCAACAACCGGAATACCACCAATTTTAAATTCCTTCATTAATGCAAGAGCATCATGAACTGTTTTGTACGGAGGAATTGTAATTGGGTCGTAAATCATACCATTCTCAGCTCTTTTAACAGTTAAAACCTGTTTAGCCTGAGATTTAATACTCATGTTCTTGTGAATTACACCAATACCACCTTCACGAGCAATTGAAATTGCAAGAGCCGATTCAGTAACAGTATCCATCGCAGCAGATACCATTGGAGCGTTAAGCGTAATTGAACGAGAGAATTTTGTTTTTAAACTCACGTCTCGTGGAAGTACTTCAGAATAAGAAGGAACCAAAAGAACGTCATCAAACGTTAGACCGTCAGAAATAATTTTATCAGATACGAATGACATTATGCAATAATTTTAGATTTAAATTGCATGCGAAATTACAAAAAAATAGCGGAATAGAACTTTATTAAAATTCTAAAAAGTGTTAATTACGCATTTCCTTATAAAAGTTACTATTTTTAATTTGTTTTTTGTCTGTCATAAATATCAATTTTAAGTCAAATTCATTGTCTGATAATAATATGGATCGTTTTAACGAGATTCTAAAAAAATATTGGGGGTATTCTGAGTTTAGACCTTTACAGGATGAGATTATTAAATCCGTTTCTGAAGGGAAAGATACATTAGGATTAATGCCAACAGGAGGAGGTAAATCTCTTACTTTTCAAGTTCCAACTATGGCAACCGAAGGGATTTGTATTGTAGTTTCGCCTCTGATTGCTTTAATGAAGGATCAGGTTCTGAATTTAAAAGAAAAAGGAATAAAGGCGGAATTGTTATATTCTGGTCTTAGTAGTAAAGAAATTCAGATCATTCTGGACAAATGTTTGTTTGGCAATGTGAAGTTCCTTTATATCTCACCAGAAAGAATTGGTTCTGATTTGTTTCGAAAAAAGGCAGTTCAGATGAATGTCTGTCTTATCGCTGTTGATGAATCTCATTGTATTTCGCAATGGGGATACGACTTTAGACCATCCTATTTAAAAATAGCAGAATTAAGAGAATTATTGCCTGATGTTCCAATTTTGGCATTAACTGCAACAGCAACCACTAATGTTGTAAATGACATTCAGGAAAGATTGGGTTTTTCTGAGAAAAATGTCTTTCGTAAGAGTTTTGAGCGTAAGAATTTGATTTATCTGGTTCGTGAAACTGAGGATAAAAACAGGTATCTTTTAAAAATATTAACCAAGCAAAAAGGAAGTTCTGTTGTTTATGTGAGAAGTAGAAAGAAATGTAAAGAAATTGCTGAGTTTCTAAAAACGCATAGAATTAAAGCAGAATTTTATCATGCAGGATTGCGAAATGAGGTAAAAGATTTTCGACAGGAACGTTGGCGAAAAGGAACTGTACAGGTAATGGTTGCCACCAATGCTTTTGGAATGGGAATCGACAAAGCCGATGTAAGAACCGTTGTACATATGGACTTACCTGATTCTTTGGAAGCTTATTTTCAGGAAGCAGGTAGAGCAGGTCGTGATGGAAAAAAAGCGTATGCAGTACTTTTGTATTCCAATCCTGATAGAGTTCAACTTTTAAAGAGAATTACGACTGCATTTCCTAAAAAAGAGATGATTGTTAGGGTTTATCAGGCTTTAGGGAATTTTTTACAAGTTGGCGAAGGTGCAGGAAAGGATGCGGTTTTTGATTTTGACCTGGGCTTGTTTTGTCAGAATTTTAAATTTAATGTGCTGCAGGCATTCAATGCCTTAAAGATTTTGCAACGTGCTGGTTATATAGAATTAACTGATGATTTGGAACATGAGTCGAGAATTCATTTTATAGTTCATAGAGACGAATTGTATAAGTTTCAGGTGAGCAATAAGGATTTTGATGCCTTTATAAAGCTATTGCTGCGGTCTTTTACAGGATTATTTACCGACTACGTGCCGATCAATATCGATTCGTTATCTAGTAGAACAAAAATTAAAAAGGAGTTGATAATTGAGTATCTGAAAGAATTGTCTCGATACAAAATCATCAATTATATTCCTCGAAAAAAGACACCTTTTATTGTGTTTACGCAAGAGCGATTGCCGGTCAATTTTATAAAGATTACAAAAGAGGTATACGACAAACGGAAAGATAATCTAGAAAAGAAAATACATTCTGTTATTCATTATGCCGAAAGTGAAAACATCTGTAGATCAAAGTTTCTATTAGAATATTTTGGACAGGGACAGGCTCCTGAATGTGGAAAATGTGATATCTGTAAATCGAAAGAGGATAAAGGATTGAAAAAGGAAGAGTTTAAGGCTATTTATAATGAGATAAATAAACTGATAGAAAAAGAAAGTGTTGAGGTGAATGAAATTGTGCAAACTTTGTCATATTCTGATGATAAAGTTCTGGAAGTGATTCGCTTTTTAAAGGATAACGAAGAGGTTGAAAGTTTAGAAGGCAATCAAATAAAATGGATACATTCCTGATGTAAAAGTAGGTGATAGTGAGGTGGTTTTTTGGTGAATTCCTGCGTGTCATCCCTGATATTCATAAAATCTTGTTACTTTTGCAAGGTTATAGGAAAACATAGAGATGGAAGATAAATTTGAACACGTAGTATATTCTAAAAATGTAATTGAGTTTGTAACAGTAGCAAATGAGTTTTGTTTACTGCTCGAAAATTCTGCTAAAGTTGAAAAACTGGAGTTTGTTGAAACGGCTCAAAAAATATTGCCTCTGTTATACCTTAAAGCAAGTATGTTGCCGAAAAATGAGGTGGAGCTAGACGAGGAAGTTGAAAAATTCGTTACAGAATCTGATTGGGAGTTTATTCATTCATCAGTAAAAACAAGAATGGGAGCTCACAATGAATTTTTAGAAGTGTTCGAAGATGATATGGAGTACAGCGATACACCATTGGTTTCTTCTATTTCTGAAAATTTTGCCGATATTTATCAGGATCTTAAGGATTTTATAACATCCTATAAAATAGGAACACATGAAGTGATGAACGATTCACTTTGGGATTTAAACAACCATTTTTATCAATATTGGGGACAAAAATTAGTGAATACACTTAGATCGATTCACCGATTGGTTGCCGACAAGGAGAGTTTAAGAGATGATGATAATATCTCTGCCTCAAATGTAGATAATATTGACATGAGTGGATCTATTTTCTCGCAGCGTCAGAGAGAATGGGGTGAGGAGAATGAGTAATCAAGGGAATTGACAAATTTCCCAAGAAAAAGAGTTATAAATGTTGCCATTTCAAAAATCAATTACGAGCGAAGAAGCGAATAAAATGCCATTAAAGGCTTTCGAAGGTGAAATTATATTGGTTGATCAATATGAAGATCTGATGGATGCCGTGCAATACCTAAAAAAGTATGAAATACTTGGTTTCGATACAGAAACCCGACCGTCCTTTAAGAAAGGGAAGGTGAACGATGTTGCATTATTACAGTTGGCTGCAAATTCAAAAACTTTTCTTTTTAGAATTAATAAGATTGGTCTTCCCTCTGAATTGACGGACTTGTTAAAAGATCCGGAAATCATGAAAGTTGGCGCAGCTATAAAAGATGATATTCGTGGCTTGCAAAAGCTGAACGATTTTGATGCCAATGGATTTCTAGAATTACAAGATTACGTTTCAAACTTTGGAATTGAGAGTTTTTCATTAAAGAAATTATCAGCCATAGTTTTAAATTTCAGAATTTCTAAACGTCAGCAAGTATCCAATTGGGAAGCTTCAGAATTGAGCCCGGGACAATTGAGATATGCTGCTACCGATGCGTGGGTTTCTTTAAAGATTTTTGAAAAATTGAAGGCTTCAAAATCAGAAGAGTAGAATCGAAGTAAATTCCTATAGTAAAAAGGGGATTCGAATTAATGAAATGCAATTTTCTTTGTATTTCAACTTGATCAGAATAAAATACATTACCACATGATAAATTATCCTAAAGTATACCTAAAAAAAGGAAAGGAACATTCTATTAAACGTTTTCATCCTTGGATTTTTTCGGGTGCTGTTAGTAGAGTAGATGAAGGATTAGAGGAAGGAGACTTGGTTTCGGTTTACGATGCTCAAGATGAGTTCTTGGCTGTAGGACATATTGCAATTGGATCTATAGTTGTAAGAATTTTGTCTTTCGAAGAGAGAGAAATTAATCTGGATTATTGGATTGAGAAAATAAAATCGGCTTGCGATCTGCGTAAGGCAATTGATCTGTACGGAAACGAAAATAACAATGTATTTAGATTGGTGCATGGTGAAGGAGACGGATTACCAGGATTAATTATTGATTTTTATGCTGGAACAGCTGTTATACAGTGCCATTCGGTAGGAATGTATTTGCACAGAGAGGAAATTGCTGAAGCTTTACAAAATATTTTTGGAGCTGATTTAAAAGCTGTTTTCGATAAATCGGAAGGTACCATTCCATTTAAATCGGGAATTGAGCCTGAAAATGGATATTTATTCGGTGAAACAGAATCATTCACAGCTCTTGAGAATGGATTAAAATTCAATGTAGATTGGTTGAAAGGTCAAAAAACAGGATTTTTTATCGATCAAAGAGAGAATAGAAGTTTATTGGAACACTATTCAAAAGGTCGCTCTGTATTAAATATGTTTTGCTATACAGGTGGATTTTCGTTCTACGCAATGCGTGGAGGCGCTGAATTGGTTCACTCGGTTGATAGTTCTGCAAGAGCTATTGAGATCACAAAGGAGAACGTAGAGATGAATTTTCCTGGTGATAATCGTCATGACGCTTTTGCCGAAGATGCCTTTAAATATATGGACGAAACCTCGCAGAAATATGATTTAATTGTATTGGATCCACCGGCATTTGCAAAGCATAAAAAAGTGTTGGATAATGCCTTGAAAGGATATAAGAGATTAAATAGAAAAGGTTTTGAGCAGATTAAGCCAGGAGGAATTCTATTTACTTTTTCTTGCTCACAAGCTGTTAGTAAGGAAGACTTTAGAAAAACAGTTTTCGTAGCTGCTGCAAATGCTGGTAGAACTGTTCGTGTTTTGCATCAGTTAACTCAACCAGCCGATCATCCTGTTAATATATTCCATCCCGAAGGAGAATATCTTAAAGGATTGGTATTGTATGTTGAGTAGATACTTTTTCGTATCTTCAATGTCGTTTTATAGGGAGAGCATTCTATGTCTCTCCAATATTAATTTTAAAATCGAAACTAGTTGAAATTTTCTGAATTTGACTTTTCTCCTGAAATAATGGATGGTTTGGATGCCATGGGCTTCGAAACACCATCACCAGTTCAGGAACTATCCATACCTAAGATCATCGACAATAAAGACATGATCGTCTGTGCACAAACAGGAACAGGGAAAACTGCTGCCTATTTGTTACCAGTAATGGACAATATCCAAAAAAATAAAATTGAAGGATTTAGTACACTTATATTGGTGCCTACGAGGGAATTGGCAATGCAGATTGATCAACAAATGGAAGGTTTCGGATATTTTGTATCGGTAACCTCACTTTCGGTTTACGGAGGTGGTGATTCATCGGTTTGGGATCAGCAGAAAAAAGGCTTAATGGAAGGTGCTGATGTGGTAATTGCCACACCAGGTAGAATGATTTCTCACCTGAATTTGGGATATGTTGATACCTCGAAATTGAAACATTTGATCTTGGATGAGGCGGATCGCATGCTGGATATGGGCTTTTTTGAAGATTTGATGCAAATTGTAAGCCATCTGCCAAAAGAGCGTCAGAATTTGATGTTTTCGGCTACTATGCCTCCTAAAATTAGGGAATTGGCAGAAGAGATATTGGAAGAACCAGAAAGCATTAATATTGCCATTTCGAAACCTGCAGAAGGAGTTTTGCAAGCAGCTTATATGTTGCATGAAAACCAAAAAATTCCTTTGATCAATCACCTGTTAGAAGGTAAGGATTTGAAGAGTGTAATCATTTTTTCATCTACGAAAGTGAATGTGAAAGCGATTGCAAAAGATCTAAAAAAGCATAAATTCAGAGCTGCTGGAATTCAATCGGATTTGGAGCAGAATGAAAGAGAAGAGGTGTTGCGCGAGTTTAAAAACAGAAAGCATCAAATTTTAGTTGCGACTGATATTATTGCTCGTGGTATTGATATCGATTCTATCGATTTGGTAATCAATTTTGATGTGCCAAATGATGCAGAAGATTACGTGCACAGAGTTGGTAGAACTGCAAGAGCAGAATCGGAAGGTGTTGCTTTAACATTTATTACTCAGAAAGATCAAAACGATTTTAAGAAGATTGAAGATTTGATTGAATCGGAAGTTTATAAAATTCCGGTTCCTGCTGAATTGGGAGAAGCTCCTGATTACAAGCCAAAAACTTACTCAAAATCGAAACCAAAAGGAAAAAGAAAGTTCTTCAAAAAAAGAAGAGACAATAATAAGAAATAGAAAGCCTAAACTAACCAAGTATGACCCAAGCTGAATCTTACGACATGATTGTTGTAGGCGCAGGCATTAGCGGATTAAGCCTCGCCTATCAAGTTGCCCAATCGGGTAAAAAAGTTCTTGTTTTGGAAGCCGAAAACCGAATAGGTGGTTGTCTGAATACTTACTATCATGATAAGAATGATTTCTGGGTAGAAATGGGGGCGCATACTTTTTATGCCACTTACACCAATTTGATTCGACTGATTCAACAATCGGGATTGGAAAAGGATATTGTTGCTCGCGATAAAATCGGCATGAAAGTGTTTACCGACAAGCAAGAAAAAATCATGTCAAGAGTAAACAAATTTGAGCTGTTATGTTCTGGTCCAAATTTGTTTTTCTCGAAACGCGATGGCAAAACGGTAAAAGAATACTTCGGAAAGATTGTAGGAAAAAAGAATTATGAGAAAGTATTTAATAGAATGTTTAGTGCGGTAATCGTGCAAAAAGCAGATGATTTCTCCGCTGAATTTTTCCTAAAAAGAAGAAAAACCAAGAGTAAAGAACATCCTAAAAGCTTCGTTCTTAAAAAGGGAATGCAAAGCTTTATGCAAGCCCTAACGCAGTCCGATAACATGACTGTTCTATCCAATCAGAAAGTTTCTGATATTATAAAAGACGGGGAATATCAGGTAAAAACAGAATCGGGAATGGAATTTACCGCCAAGGATATTGCATTTGCCGTGGCTCCTACAGCTGCTGGTGAGATGCTTAGCAATGTCAGTTCAGAACTTTCGACTCTACTAAAAGAATATCAGACAAAAAATATCACTTCAAGAACAGTTGTGTTGCCAAAAGAGCAAGTAACATTCGATCCGGTATCTTTTATTATTCCTTTACAGGGATCTTGTTTGGCAATGGTAACTCGCGATGTGTTGTCACATACTGAATCAAGAGGATTCTCTTTCCATTTTGAAGAGAAGGATGGATCAAAGGAAAATCAGGAACAATTTATGTCTGAATTATTGGGCGTAGAACAATTGGGAGAAAGCAAGGAAGCCAATCATCAATTGCCAGTTTTGGAATTGGGACATGGGAAAAGAATTGAGGAGATAAAAAGGCTTGCCGAAAAGGAAAGTATTTATCTTACCGGAAATTACTTTAATGGATTGTCATTGGAAGATTGTGTAGAGAGATCGACACAGGAATTTGAAAGATACCATGGTAATTAAGAATTAGCAATTATGAATTTACTAATTTGAAACTTTAGCTTAAGAATTATAAGGTGGCGTTTTTCCTATCTTGTATCTTAAATCTCATATCTAAGATAAACATGAAAAAATATATAGAACAAATTACGAAAAGCTTGCAATTGCAGGCTTTTCAAGTAGAAAATACAGTGCAATTGCTAAGCGAAGGAGCTACTTTACCTTTTATTGCCCGTTATCGTAAAGAGATGACTGGTAGTTTGGATGAGGTGCAAATTGCAAATGTAAAAGAAGAATTGGCACGTTTAAGCGAGTTGGATAAACGACGGGAAAGTATTCTGGAAGCCATTGATAAGCAAGAGAAATTAACCGATGAGCTTCGTGCAAGAATTGAAGCCTGTACAGAGTTGAATCAGTTGGAAGATTTGTACTTGCCATACAAACAAAAACGCAAAACAAGAGCAGTAAAAGCTCGTGAAAAAGGATTAGAACCTTTGGCTAAAATCCTTATGAAACAAGTAGAGCGTGACGTAGATGGCAGGGCAGCACAATTTGTGAACGATGAGGTTGCCAACGAAGAGGAAGCTTTGCAGGGAGCTCGGGATATTATTGCCGAATGGGTGAACGAAAATGAAGTGGCTCGTAATTCGGTTCGTGGAATTTTTCAACGTCAGGCAATAATCCGCTCAAAAGTTATTAAAGGAAAAGAGACAGAAGGAGAGAAGTTTAAAGATTACTTTCAGTCGGAAGAGCAATTGAAAAGATGTGTTTCGCACCGTATTTTGGCTTTAAGAAGAGGAGAAGCTGAGGGAATTTTAAGATTGGAAATCGCTCCAAACGAAGAAGATGTATTGGATAGACTGGATAGAATTTTTGTGAAGGGAAATACCCAGGCATCCGAACAAGTTGAAGTGGCAGTGAAAGATGCTTACAAAAGATTGCTGGGGTCGTCGATTGAAACAGAGTTTTCGAAATCTTCGAAAGAAGCGGCAGATAAGGAAGCCATTCGTGTTTTCTCTGAAAATCTGCGACAGCTATTGTTGGCTTCGCCATTGGGGCAGAAAAGAGTTTTGGCTGTAGATCCGGGTTACAGAACCGGTTGCAAGATTGTTTGTTTGGATGCACAGGGGAACTTATTGCACAACGAAACCATATATCCTCATGCACCACAAAATCAGGGGAAGATGGCAGCAAAGAAGCTGACCAATATGGTAGAAACCTACAATATACAAGCTATTGCAATTGGAAATGGAACTGCCAGTAGAGAAACCGAGCGATTTGTCACCAATTTGCATTACGATAGAAAAGTTCAGGTGTTTGTGGTGAGTGAGGCAGGAGCTTCTATTTACTCAGCATCGAAAGTAGCGCGTGAGGAATTTCCACAGTACGATGTAACGGTTCGTGGAGCGGTTTCTATCGGAAGAAGATTGATGGACCCCTTGGCTGAACTTGTGAAAATTGATGCCAAGTCGATAGGTGTTGGGCAATATCAGCACGATGTGGATCAAAATCTACTAAAGCAAAGTTTGGATCAGGTTGTGGAATCCTGTGTGAATAAGGTTGGCGTAAACCTGAATACTGCAAGTAAGCACCTGTTGAACTATGTTTCGGGATTGGGACCGCAATTGGCGCAAAATATTGTTGATTACCGTGCCGAGAATGGAGCATTTACAACTCGTAAGGAAATCACGAAAGTGAAGCGAATGGGAGCCAAGGCGTTTGAGCAATGTGCTGGTTTCTTAAGAATACCGAACTCCGAAAACCCTTTGGACAATTCAGCTGTGCATCCCGAATCGTACAAGATTGTAAAGCAAATGGCAAAGGATTTAAAAAGTTCGGTGGCTGATTTGATTGATGATAAGGAATTGCGAAAGCAAATTGATTTGAATAAATATGTAAGCGATGAGGTTGGCTTGCCTACTTTGAAAGATATTATTGATGAGTTGGAAAAACCAGGTCGAGATCCGAGAACTGCCATTAAAGTATTCCAGTTTAAAGAGGGAATTTATAAGGTAGAGCAGTTGGAAGTGGGAATGGAGATGCCTGGTATTGTTACCAATATTACCAATTTTGGTGCCTTTGTTGATGTGGGAGTAAAGCAAGATGGCTTGGTTCATATTTCACAATTGGCAAACCGATTTATATCCAATCCTGCCGATGTGGTTCAATTGCATCAGCATGTAAATGTAAAAGTTACCGAGGTTGATGTGGCTAGAAAACGCATTCAGCTTTCGATGAAAGATTGTGAGCAGTAGGTTTGAAGTAATGTAAGTATGTGGTGTATTTTCTTTCCTGTAGCCTGCAGGAAGAAAAATACACCCCTGAAAAAGCTTCCCGCAGCTTGCAGGAAAGAAAATACAGTATGTAAAAACCTTCCTGTAACCTGCATGAAAAAAAATATAGTATGTAATAATGTTCCTGCAACCTGCAGGGAACTTTCTACAGCCTGTGTACGCATTCCTGTAATCTACAGTAAGAATTCTAAACTGAGAATTTGCTTTTGGGAAGTTTTAGCTATTTTTGAAACGCGATAATAAAAAATAAAAATATGGATTTTAACGATCAGGATGTAATCATAGAATGTCCAAATTGTAAAAAAGAGATGATTGTAAAGATTTTAGAGATCACCAATCATCATACGGTAAGTTGCCCGGAGTGCGGTAAGAAGGTAGATTTATCAGCAAATGATCCGTCTGCAAAGTTGGGTATTCCGAAAGATTATAAACCATTTGAAGGTTTGGGTGATTACTTGAAAGAAGTAGAGGCAAAAAGAAAGAAATAGAATATAAAAAAAGAGACGCAATAATTTGCGTCTCTTATAGTTTGCGATTTATCGTCGATTAACGTCTCCACCGCTTGAACTGCTTACATTAAATTTTTCCGGACTTCCGTAATAGCTAACATCACCACCCGAACTGGCATGTGCTTCTATCGATTCTACAGCATAAACGCTTACATCGCCACCGCTCGAAGCTTTAGCTTTACATTCCAAAGCTTTTAAATCACTGGCTTTAAGATCGCTTCCGCTGCTTGCTTTTCCGTAGAAATAATCAGCTGATCCGTAAAGAACTGCGTCAGCACCTGAACTTACCGAACAGGTAACATCTCCAGCTTTTAATTCAAGTTTTGCATCGGCACCACTGCTCACCGAAATATCTAGATTCTCAGCTTTTATTACACTGCGAGATTCCAGATCAGAACCACTGGAAACACTTATTTCATTCACATTTACCAAAGTAACATATACATTCAATTTCTTGGCTCTGCGAATGCTTTCTTCCGTTTTAATAATCAGCTTGTCACCTTTAACACGAGTAACAATTAAATCTAATAAATTTTCATCTGCTTCAACAGTTACCGATTCTTTATCGCCCTGCACGATATAAACATCAATACCACTGCTGGCTGATAGTTTAGAGAATGTTCCAATCTCTCTTTTTTGTTTTTGTACATCTCCGTTACCTTTTTCGCCCCAGAATTGAGCATTTACAGTAGTAGAAAATACTAGAGTTATAGCAACAAAGCTTAAGGATAGTTTTTTTATCAAATTATTCATAAGTATAAGATTTTAGTGAATACGTTAATCAATTTATAAGACGCCTATAGTAGGAGTCAAGTTACAGTTCAAGCGAAAAAAAATAAAAACCCATCAAGGAGTTTTACTTTCTATTGTTGTAAAGACATAGTAATGACTGGAAGTGTTGCATCAAATGCAAAATAGAGACCTGAAAAATCAGATCTCTATTTTAATTTATATTGTATGGTTAAAAGAGCTTTTTTCACAATATATCGCCACCTACGGGGCTATTTTTTGAATGATCATGTGTTGCTACCATACTGTAGCTCCTATAGGAGCTATTAAAATCCTGTAGGGATGTTAGTATGGTAGTTGTCAATTCATAATTAAAATAAGAAGTGCTGTAAGCACGAAATAAAATAATAGCAAAATTATTCGCTTAGTAATGATATCAGTTCTTTTTTTTATAATCTAAACTCATTAGAATAAATTGAGAAACGGTTGTTTAATAAGAGTTTTAAATCGTTGAGATATGGAATTAGTATTCCGATCAGTATGTTTGTCTGGAATTTGAGTGTGATTTCCCAAAATAATGACGGCGGGAGAGGCTGGTAATTCTGATTGTTCAACCTTACTAAAGAACCTGGTATTTCCACTTAAAACGGTACTATCCTGATAACTTACCTTTGAGACAACATTTATATGGGTCTCTTTTGAAAGTTTTTGATTCAATTCACTCGCCATCTCATTCAACCTTTCCAGTCCCATGTAGATTACCACGGTATCATCATTCTCTATTTCTTTAATGATTTGATTCAATTTACTCTTTTTACCTCCAACTTTTACCGCCGAATGAAAATGAATTCCAGAAGATTTTCCCCGTTCTGTTAAGGGAATCCAATATTCGTTTGCAGCAGCCATTCCAGCGCTAATTCCTGGAACCAGTTCAAAATCAATATCCGACTCCATTAAGAATCTGATTTCTTCCACGCCGCGTCCGTACACCATAGGATCGCCAGATTTTAATCTCACCACCTGATAGCCTAATAAATAGTACATCAACATTTGATCGTGAATTTGCTCTTGACGTGTTACTGGATTTTTCCCATCACCAGAGCGTTTTCCAGCATCCAGGACTATCGCTTTTTTAGGGAATAGCGAACGAACTTCATCTGTAATGAGAGCATCACTTAAAATTACATCGGCATTTTCGATGCTTCTTAGTGCTTTTATTGTGAGCAGATCAGCGGCGCCAGGTCCGGCGCCAACAATCCATATTTTTCCTTGTTTCATTGGTTTCAAGTTTAATTGGAGTTCAAGCCTAATGCTTAAAATCTTGTCCCTTCACTATTTCATCAACATACTTTTTGCGGATAATAAAGTCCCCGAAAGTTTCTCCATCTTCTCTGGTTTCGGAGTAATCTTTAAGAAGAGGACGTAATTCGGTAAGAATTTCATCTTCGTTTACATTTTCTCTGTAAAGATTATTTAAGCGAGTACCATTGAAGTTTCCTCCCAAATAGAGGTTGTACCTGCCCGGACCTTTTCCTATAAAGCCTATTTCGGCAACATAAGGTCTTCCACAACCATTGGCACAACCAGTCATTCGAATCACAATTTCATCTTTATACAATCCGAATTCACTTAAACCATTCTCAATTTTGTCAATTAAATTTGGTAAATACCTTTCTGCCTCGGCAAATGCCAAACTACAAGTGTTTAATGCAACACAAGCTATAGAGTTGGCTCTTGTTCCGGAAATTGCTTGTGGAAATAATCCGTACTTTTTAAGAATTTGATTGACCTTGCTTTTGTCAGATTCCTTAATTTTTCCAAGAATCAAGTTCTGATTCCCTGATAATCGGAAGTCAGATATTTTTAATTCTGCTATCTCTCGCAGAGCGGTTTTTAGCTTTATATTTTCTTCATCTTTCACTCTACCACCTTCTATAAATAGCCCCAAATACCATTCTTTATTTACGGTTTGATGCCATCCAAATTTATCTCCATTTCGAATTAGGGTATAGGTACGTTCCTCTTCCAGTTCATAGCCCAATTTTTCGTGTAATAGATCTTTAAATTTATCAATTCCCAAACGATCAATGGTATATTTTAAACGGGCATTCTTTCTTACTTTTCTGTTTCCTTGTTCTTTCTGAACCAGTACAATTTTCTCAGCTACATCAACTGTGTTTTCAGCCTTTGCAAAACCCAAAACAGTTCCCAATCTAGGATAAGTTTCTGCATCGCCAAATGTGGTTCCCATTCCACCTCCCACAACAATATTAAAACCTTCTAAAACACCATTATTTTCTATGGCAATAAATCCAATATCCTGGGTGAAAACATCGGTATCGTTAAAGGGAGGAATGGTAAATCCTATCTTAAATTTACGCGGCAAATACACCGGTCCGTAGAGAGGCTCCACTTCACCTGCGCTTCCTTCGGCTACCTTTTTTTTGTCTAACCAAATTTCATAGTATGCCGGAGTACGTGGAGTAAGATGATCACTAACCTTATTGGCATATTCCTGAACCTGATCAAATACATTGGAGGAATAAGGATGTGGACTTGCCATTACATTTCTGTTAACATCACCACAAGCGGCAATGGTATCTAACAGAGATTGATTTATGGACTGAA
>Ga0209272_10001169_pt1 | contig 17489 bp, 14 predicted proteins | sample tdDd002_FD_187125 | JGI IMG/M metagenome (GOLD analysis project Ga0209272, IMG submission 187125) | Marine sediment microbial communities from the Atlantic coast under amendment with organic carbon and nitrate - tdDd00.2 (SPAdes)... | ecosystem: Environmental > Aquatic > Marine > Coastal >... | reverse complement strand
GAAACGGACTCGTGAGCTCAGGGCTATCTGGTCGCCTGATGGCAAGTCGCTGATATACCCCAGTGAAGACAGGGTATCCCGTGAATGTCATATGAATCGCCTCATGTTAGAGACAAATGAAGTGAGTCGCCTCAGTGAGTGTTACAGCTATACCTCTGCGTTAGATATCTCTGCCGATGGTCACTCTCTGATCTATATATGGAAAGAGAAAGAGGAGCACGATGCCGGCCTCTACCTGCTCGACCTCGATGCTGCGGCGTCTACGCCGCTCAGAGTCTCATGTGAGCGTGACTGTGGTTACCGGGATAGAGATGTAGCCTTCAGCCCCGATGGCAAGTGGGTTGCCATAGCGAGGCGTTTTGGCACAATTTCAGAAGATATTTTTATACGGGATATTTTTACCGCTCAAGAGGTGCGCCTTACCCAAGGCTTAGAGGATATTCGAGGTTTGACTTGGGGGCCGGATAGCCGGAATCTGGTTTTTAGTACAGAGAACTCAGGGTTCAGAGATGGGTTTGTTGTCAATATCGAGTCTAAAGCGGTTCGGCCACTCTCTATTGCCGGACTGAGTTACCCTAAGTTTATTCCCCATAGAGATGAGCTGGTCTATTCCAACTATGTCAAAGACTTTAAGGTGGCGTATCTGGCTCTGGATCAAGACATTCCTTCGACCGTCTTTCCAATATCTCAGGCGGAGTACAGTTACCGTAACCCTGATTACTCATCGAAAGCCAAACGTATCGCTTATGTGTCCAACGAGACAGGATTCAATGAGATATGGACGTCAGATCATAATGGGTTAAACAGGGTGCAACTTACTGATCTTAAAAGAAGGGTCGCCTTCCCGGCATGGTCCCATGATGGTAGTAAAATTGCATTTCTGGCCCCGGACGATAAGAATGAGGGTAATAAGATTCATATTGTCGATCTCTCCAGCGGTGGTATCAGTATATTACCCTCAAGATCTTCAGATCATAGAAGGCCGAGTTGGGCATGGGGAGATGAGTGGGTGCTCTCATCCACCGATGATGGGTTAACCGCCTTCTCACTGCACAACCATTTGGCCAAGCATCTCAGTGCTATCGATGTTCGTTTAAGCAAGATGATCGATGCCAATACTTTAGTGTTTACACGCTATGATGAGTATGGTCTCTGGACTATGGATATTGCCAACCCTCAACAAGTGGATCTCTTGATTGCTACTGAAGTTTTTAAAGAGAGTTACAACTGGGTCGTGACCGACAAAGGGGTCTATTTTCGCGAGGTTAATTCAGGTTATCAGCTGATTAATTTCTGGAGTTTTAATACCGATCTCACCACGCCAATTTTAAAATTGCCCGCGAGCAGTTTGAGTTCTTATGGTGCCATGAGCTATATCCCCGGCGAAAGACGGTTACTGATGACCCTATCTGAGTACTCGAAGCGTGACGTGATTAAACTTAAACATAAACTATTGCATTGATTCAGTTTAAGGGCTGGAGGCTAATGCCCCCAGCCAAAAAGCTTATAGCAATTTCATTGAATATCTGTTCATTGAGCGGGAAAGAGTGAGCCCAGTACTGCTTCTCTGGAGGCGCCGGTCACGGCGGGTAGGTTACCAGGAAGGCCTTGATGATGACGCATTGCAAGCCAGGCAAATGCGATCCCTTCGACCCACTGAGGGGCAATGCCTATATCCGAGGTTGTTCTGAGTCGATATCCGGGAAGTAATTTGTCCAGACGTGACATCAGTTCGCCGTTAAACGCCCCCCCTCCACAGACAAACATCTCCCCCCGGGGCGATAAGGCTCGGGTCTCTTTGGCGATACTGTGGCAAGTGACATCGAGTAGGGTGGATTGAATATCGGCTTCATTGAGATAGCCGAACTCGGCGGCTTGTTGCTCAAGCCAAGCCTGATTGAATAGCTCTCGTCCCGTGCTCTTAGGAAAGGGTTGAGAGAAGTAGGTATGTGAAAGCAGATGTTTCAGCAGCTTTTCATCGGTCGTTCCGCTTGCGGCCCAGGCACCATCTTCATCATAGGCTTGATCTTTTACCTGCTGTATCCAGGCATCGATTAAGGTGTTACCCGGCCCGGTATCGAATCCAATCACATCGTCGGTATTACCGGGCAGATAGGTGAGGTTAGCTATTCCGCCGACATTGAGAATGATACGGGGGGTGTCAGTGCTTGCAAACATCTGCTGGTGGAATGCCGGAACCAGTGGGGCACCTTGCCCGCCAAGAGCGATATCCTTGCGCCTGAAGTCGGCGATAACATTGATGCCGGTTTCGACAGCGATAGTATTAGGATCGCCAATCTGAAGTGAAAACCCCATATCGAGATTCGGCATATGTCTGACAGTCTGACCGTGGCTGCCTATGGCTACGACCTGCTCCTTGGATACTCCGGCCTTTGCAAGGAGTTCTTTGACGGCGGCACCAAATAACAGGCCGACACTTCGGTCTAACTGACCCAAAAGGTTGATCTCATCGTTGCCGGGTAAACAGAGGCGCTGAAGATTTCTCAGGGTGTGTTTAGGGATCACTTGGCTGTGTTTAGCAACCAGCTTTGGACTTGGCGAGCTAAAATCCACTAGAACGGCATCGATGCCATCCATGCTGGTGCCCGACATTAAACCTATAAAATAGTGTGTTTTCATTATTGTTATCCGTTGTCGCCAGAGTCATCTGCTCGTTTAGGTATCATTGTGAGCAGGCGCCTGAGCTGAAATTTTGAAACCGGTATCTGACATCGGCTCCGGGTCGAATTGACCCGGGGTAGCCTAACGGGTGCGTTTGCCGTTTTAGATCTTCTTAAGCCGGTTATTGAGATGCCAGGTAAACCTGTTTGTTATGTTGAAGTTTAGTCATGATCTGTTTGCTCAGCGCCATAAACTTAGGCTTATCTTTACTGGCAATAGGCAGCGATTTGGGTAGTTTTATGGTTCTCGGGTTACGGTGAACGCCGTTGACAATAAATTCATAATGCAGGTGTGCGCCTGTGACACGTCCGGTAGAGCCTAAGGTTCCGATGACTTGCCCCTGCTTTACGGTCGCGCCCTGCTTAACTTTACGTTTCTTCAGGTGCAGGTACTTAGTGGTGTAGGTGTCATTATGTTTAATGAATACATAGTTGCCATTATATTGGTTATAGGCTGACTTTATTACACGTCCTTTACCCGCGGCTTTAATCGGTGTGCCCACCTTGGCGACGTAATCTACGCCTCTATGTGCTCTGACTTGTCCCGTTACCGGGTGAAGTCGTTTGGGGTTGAAGCTTGAGCTTACGTATTTAAAGTCGACAGGGGAGCGCAAGAAGGCCTTACGCATACTGTGGCCCTCTTCGGAGTAGTAGTTACCATCGGTATAACGCACCGCTGTGTAGCGGTCCCCTTGGTTACTGAACTCAGCTGCGAGAATGTTCCCGTTTCTCAGGAATTGACCGTCGGCATACTCCTCTTCGAAGATGAGTGCGAAGTGATCGTCTTTCCTGAGATCCAGTGCGAAATCGATATCCCAGCCAAAAATGGTGGCCAGTTGCATGATCTGGTTTGGCGTTAACCCTGCGCCGACTCCGGCATTCCAGAAGTTGCTGCTTATGGTGGCACTGGCAAACTTGGTACGACTCTCTACTTGCTTGTCGGAGATGAGTTCTTTATAGCCAGCTTCATTTTTGGTGATAATGAGGGTAGAGATAGGGTTGAGTTGGTATTTTAACTCGGCTAATTCACCCGCTGAATCTTTCGCGATAATGAGCTCTTCACCGGGCATGATTTTGAGCAGGTTCTTCTTTGCCTTAGGCAGTAAGGTTATCTCATAGACATCTCTGGAGCTGAGCCCTGCACGAATAAAGAGGGCGGCTAAAGTATCTCCGCTTTTTACCTGAAAATGTTCAACATCGAGATTTTCAGCTGCTTGTGTCTGCAGCTTCTTCATTGGATCGTCAGCGAGAGCTTGCTTATCACTCGAGTCAGGAGTATTTGCGTTTGAGGCTGAATGAATCCCCGATGGCGGTGTGGGTTTGCGAAATGCGAGTGGGAGCTTTAATTGCTGCGCATTACCGGCTTCAATACCCGATACTGAATCGGTGGCGTGATTGCCGAGATTGATACTGCCTGAAAGCTGAGTATTGGTGTTTTTGGAGGCCTGAGCATCATCGGACGGGATAAGAATAATTGTCAGTGTGACCAAAACCAGAAGCGTCAGCAGCATCTGATGCAATTTAGGCAGTAATTTTAATAACGTGATAACCTTTCCCATCGACCCCTTTCCCGTCACACTAAATAGCAATTTTTGCCGCTTATACCGATCCCCTTAGTGTACACACTTTCATTTGTGCTGGCTAACAAGTAACATGACTCTCTTTATTTATTCATAGGCTCTTTGGAGTAGCTGGCGAGATGGCTGATTTAGACCAAGCATTAGCAGAAATTAAACGTGGTACCGATGAGATTTTGCTCGAAGCGGATCTGCTGGAAAAATTAAAAGAGGGACGTCCCTTACGTATCAAGCTTGGAGCCGATCCTACCGCGCCTGATATTCATTTAGGTCATACCGTGATCCTGAATAAGATGCGTACCTTCCAGGAGCTGGGCCATGAAGTTATCTTCTTGATCGGCGACTTTACCGGTATGGTCGGAGACCCAAGCGGTAAGAACAGTACTCGTCCTCCTCTGACTCGCGAGCAAGTATTGGCTAATGCCGAAACCTATAAGCAGCAGGTCTATAAAATCTTAGACCCGGCGAAGACGCGTATCGAGTTTAACTCCAGCTGGCTTGAGCCTCTGGGCGCTGCCGGTATGATCCGTTTGGCATCGAAGCAGACGGTTGCTCGTATGATGGAACGTGACGACTTTAAAAAACGTTATGGCTCTGGTCAGTCTATCGCGATTCATGAATTTATGTACCCACTGCTACAGGGTTATGACTCGGTGGCATTAAAGGCGGATGTTGAGCTGGGCGGTACCGATCAGAAGTTTAACTTGCTGATGGGGCGTGAGCTGCAAAAGTCAGAAGGCCAGAAACCGCAAACTGTGATCATGATGCCTTTGCTTGAAGGCCTTGATGGCGTGAAGAAGATGTCTAAGTCTGCGCACAACTATATTGGTGTGAGTGAGCCTGCCGGTGAAATGTTTGGCAAGATCATGTCTATCTCTGATGATCTGATGTGGCGCTATTTTGAGCTGTTATCATTCCGTCCACTGGGTGAAATTGAACAGTTCAAGGCCGATGTTGAAGCTGGTGCTAACCCTCGTGACACTAAGATTGCGCTAGCCAAGGAGATCATTGCCCGTTTCCATGATGAAGCTGCTGCCGATGCTGCTCATCAGGAGTTTATCAATCGTTTCCAAAAAGGCGCAATCCCTACTGATATTCAAGAGTTAGAGATCGCAGCCGGTGAAGGGATTGCTATCGCTAACCTGCTTAAAGAAGCGGGGCTTGTGAACTCAACCTCTGATGCGATGCGCATGATTAAGCAAGGCGCTGCCAAGATAGATGGCACTAAGATTGAAGATACACGTCTTCAGTTAAGCGCCGGGACTACGGGCGTGTTCCAGGTCGGTAAGCGTAAGTTTGCTAAGATCACTTTGGTTTAAGGTTCAGGTTTAAAGAGCTGGGACTAAGCTTAGCCATAACAACTTAGATTTAAACGGCCTGTTCCTACAGGCCGTTTTTGATCTTGGCGTTGGTATGAATAGCAAGTTTTGTTACGGCGGCAGAGATGATTTGGATGGCGACAAGCCCTCCAGCGAGAGCCTGTCATAGCTTAAGTGATAACTTTATTATTGACCCGCTAACTGGTCTGCCATGGTTTGGTAATCCATCAAATCTTCGTGCTCTTTGATCCTATGGGTATCCATATCTAACTTCACCGTGGTGACTCCGGGAATGGCTAAGTCGATAATTTTACCGGGTTTACCAAACTGCTCACCGGGACCTTTATAGTGATAGTTGCCGATCATCACGACCAGGGAGCCGGAGTTAAACATATGTTCAATGTTAAAGCCATATTCGAGTACGCCTTGGTGAGCACGTTTCAGGAAGCTGAGTATATGCCGTCTGCCGGTGTACTTTTTACTCGCGGTTTTGTCATTGAAAACACTGTCCCGGTTGTAAAATTTGAACAAGGTTTTGTAGTCGTGATCGGTCAGCGCCTGAATATACTTCACGGCCAGTTGCTGCTCTATGGGCATCTCTCCGGTGTTTGCCATCGAAGGTATGCTGAAAAAAGTAAAAATTAACCAGAGATATCGCAAGTTCATTGTTTGTTCGTCTTTAGATCAAATGCTGGTAGAGAAAGGTGCCATTTTATCGCGGCGAGTCTGATGGCTAAAGCTACGATCATCGCCAGCACCAAGGCTTGTTTGTCTACAGCGCCTAAGTGGATGCTCAGGCTGTAGCAGATCCCGCCTACGATAGATGCGGTTGCATATATTTCGGTCCTTAAGATCATAGGGATCTGGCGACACAAGAGGTCTCGAATCATGCCTCCTCCTACGCCAGTTATCAAGCCCATGACGACGGCTATCATGCCACCCAACTCAAGACTGAGGGCCTTTTCGGCACCAATAACGGTAAAGAGTGCGAGTCCTAATGCATCGGCTATGGGTAAGGTATGCTGTGGGACTTTCTTTGGCTTTCGTACCAATATCATGGTTAAAAGCACTGTGATCAATATGACGATGATGTAGTTGGGGTCGCGGATCCAAAAAACCGGCGTCGTTCCCAACAGGGCGTCACGAATACTGCCACCGCCCACTGCGGTAACAGAGGCTAATACGATTACGCCGAATGGATCCATTCGATGGCGGCCCGCAGCAAGTGCACCGGAGAGCGCAAAAACGGCGGTACCACACAGATCGAAAAAGTAGATCCATTCGCTCATTGATCCATCTCTTTAAGGTGATGGTTTAGAGCGTCGACTGAGATTCGGATCTCTTTGACCGATAACAGCAGAGAGTAAAGCAGAAGCAACAGGCTGCAACCAAAAATAAGCGAACCTATCTTGTTGAGTCCGACATAGATGAAGATCATGCACACGACACACAGGGCGAAGCTCATGACGCCGGACTCCTGCATGCGTTTGATTATGATGATCCTCTGCCTCAAGTTTTTTAACTGCTCACTATTAACCGGTTTTCCATTGTTGCTCAGGCTCCTGATCAGTGCTGCCAATGAGAAGAAACGGTTGGTGTATGCCAGCAACAGCAGTGAAATTGCCGGAAACAGCAGCGCCGGAGTGGTTAAGGATACATGAATATGTTCAAACAAAGTCGACTACCTATAGCAGCAATAGGGGGTTAATTAGGTGAATAATACCAATGGATTTTGTGAATACCAAACAGATTAATTTGTAAATAAGAAGTAATCGCTAATTTGCTTGGTAGATTAGCTGGGGAGATAGCGTAAACCGGCCCAGATGAGTGGCATGGATATCACGAAGAAAATCCAGATACCATAAGTGGTATTGGCTAGTCTGATGGCTGATGTTATCGAGTCTGCATTAGGTTTGGGGCCGTGGTTCAGTTTGGTTGTATCTACCTTTATCCCGTTGAACTTCATAGGCCCTCCTAATTCTACATTCAACACTCTTGCTGAAATGGAGCAGGTATTAATGCAGTTATGCAAGGGCTGAGTGTTGGGGAGAGGTTTAAGCAGGCTTAGGATAGTTTGAGGCCCTCCCTGAATGGCAATGCTGATATTCCATAACCAGCTGGGCACGATAAATAGCAGGGTGCTTAACAGGTAAACAGGTTTACCGAAGTGGGAAAATTGAGGATTGATGGGAGGCCAGCAAAGCTCCAGTTGTTTAATCATTCGGGTGATGAGTACCAGAGGTGCGCCACCTATACCGAAGAAAATGATCGTCGATACCGTGCCATATACTGGTGTGGTGACGAGTTTTTCTATGGTTGCTTTGGCAATACCAACTTCGCTAAGCTCCTTTGTATCCCGGTAGAGCCAGGGAGAGAGAATCGATCTGGCTCTGTTTTTGTCTTCTTGGTATAACGCCTGCTTCACCTCTATGGCCGTCTGATTGAAGTTCTCATCATTGAGACAGATGTATAAGGTGACAAATTCAAAGAACCAGGGAAAAGCGGCGAGTTGCATCAGAAAGGTCATAATTGCCGAAAAGGGTAAGACCAATAGGATGCAGGCTAAAGTACCGGCGATGAGTTGCTGAGAGTGGGCTCGACTTGTGTGATTGACCTTGGCGGCGAGTTCTTTCGCCAGTAGTCCAAACCAGACGATAGGCTGATAGTTACGGGGTAGCGGCGCAATTTTTGATAACAGCAGACTGATAATAAGGATCATGGCCCCTTGATAAAAAGGAGAGTCATTAAGTAGTTGTGTAGCAAACTCTGGAACCATGATCTTTACCTAAATGCATTAATAAATTATAGCTGCTCTAGTAGTGCTATCACCATTAACGCAGAATGATGACCCGCTTTAACTAGGTACTCATCGAAATCGACGGGTGAGTCATTGTTAGCATTATCTGAAAGTGAGCGGATCACAACAAAGGGTACATCGAACTGATGACACACCTGAGCTATCGCCGCGCCTTCCATCTCGCATGCTGCCATTGTCGGGAAGTGCTCTAACATGGTCTTAGTACGCACAGGATCACAAATAAAGCTATCACCGGTACAGATTAACCCTTCGATGGCTTTTACTTCACCCAGGCTCGCGACGGCTTTTTGCGCCGCGCTGACGAGTGCCGCATCAGGAATAAAGGCGGCGGGTTGCTGTGCCATCTGGCCAATCTCATAACCGAATGCTGTAACGTCTACGTCGTGATGACGCACTTCAGATGAGATAACGATATCTCCGATAGCAAGTTCATCAGTAAACCCACCAGCAGATCCAGTGTTAATTATCGCGTCAGGCGCGTACTTTTCAATAAGTAATGTGGTTGCGATACTGGCGGTGACTTTGCCTATACCCGAGCGAGTGACGACCACCTCTTTGCCAGCAAGCTGACCCGCAACAAACTCGATACCCGCAATCGTTGTAGAGCTTGGATTTTCCATCGACCCAACTAAATGCGCAACTTCTGGCTCCATAGCGCCAATAATACCGATTTTCATTTATAAACCTTTTTGACTAGCTGACTGAATATGGTCGCTAATATAACATGGGGCATCGAGTTTAGTGAAATGCCTTACATTGCTGATAACGTACTTAATTAGTTATTGCAATGAGCCCGTAAACATAGCCTGATAACTCAAACGTTTCTGATGTGGTAAGTTATAATATTCAGATGACTTACTTGTAGAACATTGCGACTAACCTCAGGCCTTTTTCCCCATATAGTCGTCGTTATATAGAGTTATTGTGAATCGTTCTTAATTCTAGTTTTTTGGGCCATATAGGGAGAGTTATATTGAGTATTCGTATAAAGCTATCACTATTATTGGGCTTGCTATTCTTAGCTGCAATCTTCAACTCAATTCTTACTTTTCAGCTAGAGATTTATGGCGAAGAGAAACTGAACTGGGTGATCCATACACACGAGGTGCTAAATGAAACCCAGACGCTGACTGGTGCGATGAAAGATGCTGAAACCGGCCAGCGCGGATATATACTGACAACTAACTCCGCCTATTTGGTGCCTTATCATACCGGGAGGTTAATTGCTCAGGAGAGCTTTGATAGACTAAAAGCTCTCACCTCAGATAACCCCAGCCAGCAAGATATTTTAGACTCAATCGAAAGCCAGATGGTACTCAAGTTTCAGGAGATGAAGGAGACCGTTGGACTGGTTCAGGGCGATAATAACGAGATGGCCGTTCAAATGGTGTCTGACAATCGGGGTAAGCAATATATGGATAATATCCGAGGCCTCTTCGATACATTTATCAATGCAGAAAAACTGTTACTGGAGCAGAGAAAGGGAGATTTCAGAGAGAATAGAGCACAGGTAACGACACTCATTGTGGTTGAGATTGTCCTGTTTATTGGCCTGTTCTTCATGACGATCACTCTTTTACGGCGGAGTTTCTTCACTCCCCTGGAGTTGCTGCTTTCAAGCGTCAAAAAATTAGAGAAGGGGCATAAGATTGAAGTGAGTGATGTGGTAAAAAACGATGAGATGGGGCACTTGCTCTCCACTTTCTTTGTGATGAGTGAAAAGGTCTATCAAAGGGAGCAAGAGCTAGGCTTCAAGGCTCACCATGATGAGTTAACCGGCTTAAAAAATCGACTCACTATGCCCCAAGAGATAGAGACTGAGATTGATGAGTTACAGGAAACCGGCGGCATGATTGCTGTGTTGTTTATTGATCTTGACCGCTTCAAAGAGATAAATGATCAGTATGGGCATCATGTTGGTGATTTAGTGATTAAAGAGACCGCTTATCGTATTAAATATGCTGTACGTGACAGCGATACAGTATTTAGGGTCGGAGGCGATGAGTTTTTGGTTGTCATAAAAGATATCAAAAATATGACTCATATACATAATGTGGTTAATAACATTGTTAGTGAGTTTAAACACCCGGTAAATATCGAAGGGAAGGAGCTCGATATATCAATCAGTGTTGGTGTTGCGGTATCTCCTGATGATTCATTGGATAGAAAAGAGATAGTTAAATTTGCCGATGTTGCCATGTACGCGGCCAAGCAAGACAAGGCTTCCTGTTATAGGATGTTTGATAAAGGTATGTTAAGGCGTGGGAGTGATTCCGGTAAAATAGCCAAATAGAGACCCGATAACCCCGACTACTTATGTAACTGCCGACAATGTATATCGATCGCCAGAATAGCATGGCGCAGTAAAGTGGGTCGTTGTTCGTACTTTTCTATAATGCCCTCGAGACCCATGTTTTTAAATAAAAAAACGGCATAACGCCGAAGCGTTATACCGAATTATTTATGTGCTCAGCCAGTATTAGGCGTGTTTAAAAAGCAAAGGTGCGCGCCACAGATAATACCGCTCGGGTATCACTGGCATCGGTATCCATGCTGGTATCTTCCACGGCGAGGTTAAAATCGAAGCCCTTCCAGCTTGTCATATACTCGGCGCGATAATGGTTATAGGCCTTATCGCCATCCCATGCCCACTTGTCCTCATCGAGCGATGTGGAACGATCGAAACTGACGCGAATATCATGACCTTCGGCGACGCTAAAGGTGTGTGCAGCCATCATGATGTAGTGACCGGCATCGACGCCAAAATAATCCCAGGTGTACCAGAAGTTCAGTTCACTCTGTCCGACAGACGATGAATAGCCAAACTTGGTGTACAGTTCAGGATATTGGTATTCATCTGAGAATGAGTCGCCATGGTAGGTGTAATATGCGATACCCGCATCCAGTGACACACGCTCATTGAGTTGTAAGAAGTGACCGCCATAGAAATCCAATTCTAACCAGGTATCATCGCCTGAACCAAAATCGACGTTTGACGCCCAAGTTCCGACATACCAACCCGAGTCGGCGGCGTAATCCAGGCTGGCCTGTATCGCCGGGCTGTTGTCTGTCTGGCTCACACCGTTAAAGGTATAATCAGAGACCGCAGTGACGGTTGAGCTAACCCCGGCCATTGCGGTGGCAGGCAAGGCTATCAATCCCAGTAATGCGAGTCGCTTTATTGTGTTATTCATCATTTCCCTTTTCTTTTTAGTTAGCTAATTCAATTTTACTAAAATCAATTTTGTTTTCTTTTGGTGAGTGCTCGATGGCCGCCACCTTGCGGTATTTCTTCGCCAGGATATAACCAAAGCAAGCTAAGATAAGGCCAATCGCTAAGGCGCCCACCCACTGAATTTGTAAGAAATCCAGCTTAAACAATAGGGTTAACCCACTCATCAGTGCTATGTTGCCTATGATGTATTTGGTCTTGCCGAAGCGCTCTACTGTAAGGTTTAGATTGTCGGTATAGAGTCGTATTAACGAGTCCAGTGAATTGATCACGAAGGTGATCCCCACCAACACCATAGCCAAGTTATAAAATCCTGTGGTGGCAATTTCGTTGGCACTGTAATAATAGAGCACGGTAAACCAAACCGCGATTGGCAAAGATGGGAATACCATCATGGCTATCAGCACCTGATAGGTCTTCATGCCGCCGACAAAGCGTGCGGTAAACTGGCCGATCATGATGCTCCAGGCAAACCACCAGAACAGGTAGAATTCATGGTAATCATTCATGGGGAGTACGAAGTGATGTAGGTTGCCAAAGTAATCGCCAATTAAGGCAAAGGTGGTGACGAACTCACCTATTCCTGAACCGTCAGACAAAAATGCCCCTGCCCACATAACTGCGATTAATCCTATGAACAGCCAGGTAGTGGCCAAGCTCAGGATACGAACGTAGCGAATACTGGTACTGGAGTAGACGGCGGCGGCAATGGCGACAAACACTATCAGGTAGAAACTGCTGACAATGGTTTCACCGTCGCCCATCTCTGGCAGATACCAAGGGAGGTTGGTCAGCAAGAGGTAAGCGGTAAAGGCGCAGGTGCCGATAATGACCAAATTATTGATGAATTTGATCAAGGGGATCTCAAAGAACTTAACTCGCGGCTCTATGACACAGAAGTAGAAGCAGGTTAAGAAGTAAAATGCCCAGATCAGAAATGCCCAGAAACCAAACTCGATAGCCAATGGGTTGGTAAAGCCATACTCAGGGCTAGTGCTTAGGTCGGCGTAGCCACCGAACTCAGTTAGCGGGAACATGATCAATCCCACATCCAAACCTGAGGTAAATAGTATGGCTATAAAGGTAAAGGTACGAACCGGTGTGACGCCGATACATTTCACATTACCCCAGCGATAGAGCACAAAGGCGATGGCGGCGAAGGTGAATAATATCCCTATTGTAAGCCAAGTGGTCATATTTGAACTCCTGACTTAATATTTCCGTAAAACATAGGTTTAGTTCCTTATTTTCGTTCTTATTATGCCCGCGAGCAGCAAATTTGGGCTGCAAAAATCCCTCAAGCCTTAATTGCCGCTTTAACGACAGTTAAGGTTTGATAAATTAAACGTGGCGATTAGGGCCATTTAGCCGATGTGACTTAGGCTGGCCTTAAACCTAGGTAGCCGCTCCGTTTGAAAAAAACAGATCAGGCTAGTTGTCTTTTTGGTGCGTGTAACCGCTGTTTCTGTTGCCACTGCTCAGCTAAGGTCACGGTTGCCCCACTGACTGGCAATGGCGTCTTGCCTAAGATGATGTCAGCTGCGCGCTCCGCCACCATGATGGTCGGCGAGTTAAGGTTGCCATTAGGTATGGTGGGGAAAATAGAGGAATCAACCACCCTAAGCCCTTGAATACCATGCACCTTAGTTTCGGAGTCCACCACCGACATCGCATCTTCTCCCATCTTGCACGAACAAGAGGGGTGATAGGCGCTCTCGACCGAGCTTCTGACGAAGGCATCGATCTCTTCATCGGTTTGAACCGAAATCCCGGGCTGGATCTCTTCGCCTCGGTATTTATCCAATCCCGGCTGATTGATGATCTCTCTGGTTAAACGAACGCAGGCACGAAAGCCTTCGATATCATCATGATGGGACAGATAATTAAACTGAATACTCGGAGCATGGTGAGCGTCGCTCGATACCACTTTCACTGCGCCTCGACTCTTTGGCTTATTGTGGCCGATATGGACCTGAAAACCGTGACCCGCGAAGGCCTCTTTCCCGTCGTATCGCATGGCGGCAGGCAGGAAGTGATATTGCAGATCCGGCCACTCCAGACCCGCTTTGGAGCGAATAAAGCCACAAGACTCGAAATGGTTTGTCGCCCCGAGCCCTGTTTTGTTCAAGATCCAGCGAGTGCCGATAAAAAGTTTGTTTAACGGGTCGAGTTTGCCATTGAGTGAGATGGGCTTAAGACACTTGAATTGAAAGTAAAACTCGAGATGGTCCTGCAGGTTCTCACCCACCCCTGGTAACTCATGTATCTGCTCAATACCTGCCTTAGCTAAGGTATTGGCCTCACCGATCCCCGATAACTGCAGAATGTGCGGTGAGCCGATAGAGCCTGCCGATAACACGACTTCGTTACTGCATTGCACATTGGTCAGTTTACCCTTGCGTTCGAAACGAACACCGACGGCTTTTTTGCCCTCAAACAGCACCTTATGTACCAGTGCATGGGTGATAACAGTGAGGTTGTCACGCTTCATCGCAGGCCTTAGGTAGGCGTTTGAAGTGGACCAGCGCACGCCGTTTTTAATGGTCATGTGCATCGGGCCAAAGCCCTCTTGTTGCGCGCCGTTATAATCACTGGTCGCCAAATACCCGGCATCGACACCCGCATCGACAAAGGCTTGATATAGCGGGTTTTTCATCTCATTACCGTTGTTGACGGCTAGTGGACCATCGACTCCGCGATAATCATCTTCACCAAATGCCCAGGTTTCCGACTTTTTGAAATAGGGCAGACAATGGGCATAATCCCAATCTTTTGCGCCTGCTTGCTGCCATTCATCAAAATCTCGGGCATGACCACGAACATAGACCATGCCATTGATCGATGAGGAGCCGCCCAAGACCTTGCCGCGAGGACAATGCATGCGGCGATTGTCTAAGTGAGGCTCGGCTTCGGTTTCAAACTGCCATGCATACTTTGGGGTATTCATAGGAATAGAGAGGGCCGTCGGCATCTGAATAAAGATGCTTTTATCGCTGCCGCCAGTTTCTAGTAATAACACTTTGTTACTTGAGTCGGCAGATAAGCGGTTGGCTAATACGCAGCCGGCACTACCTGCACCAACGATAATATAGTCGTATTTTTCTGTTGTTGATTGTGTCATGTCAGCTCCTTAAAACGGACTTTCAAGAGGCTGCATACCAACGTATACGGCTTTGATTTGGGTGTATGCTTTCAAGGTTTCGCTGCCATTTTCACGGCCGATCCCTGACATCTTGTAGCCGCCAACTGGCATCTCTGCTGGGGAGGCGCCATAGGCGTTTATCCAGCAAATGCCGGCCTGCATTTGATGAATAACGCGGTGAGCACGGGTGATGTCTTGGGTAAATACACCTGCGGCTAAGCCTAATCGGGTATCGTTGGCGCGGCGTATCACTTCATTTTCATCAGCAAAAGGCAAAACGGACATGACGGGTCCGAAGATCTCCTCCTGGCTCAATGTCATCTCATCCGTGCATTGACCAAAAATGGTCGGCGCGACGAAGAAGCCATCGGGGGCATTATCAGGTGACAGAGCGTGGCCGCCGGCAAGTAACTGCGCACCTTCTGATTTACCTATCTCAATATAACTAAGCACCTTGTCTTGGTGGTCTTTGGAGATCAGCGCGCCAAAGTTAGTGGCAGGATCCATAGGATCGCCGCAGACGATATTGTTTTGTGTCCGCTCAAGCAGTTTCTCGATAAAGCTTTGGTAAATACCTTCGTGAACAAACACACGTGTGCCGTTGGTGCAGACCTCTCCCTGGGTGTAGAAGTTAGCCAGCATGGCCGCAGAGACGGCATTGTCGATATCGGCATCATTAAAGATAATCAGCGGTGACTTACCGCCTAGCTCCATGGTGACCTCTTTCAGTGAGCCCGCAGCTGCGGCCATCACCTTCTTACCAGTACCCACTTCACCAGTGAAGGAGACTTTAGCGATATCATCATGAGTGGTCAGCCAGGCGCCCACACGGCCATCTCCCTGGACGACATTAAAGACGCCATCGGGCACCCCTGCCTGGGTCAATATCTCGGCCAGCTTAATGGCGCCAAGTGGCGTCTCTTCCGATGGCTTAAAGATCATCACGTTACCGCAGGCCAGCGCCGGCGCCGACTTCCAGCAGGCGATTTGTAGCGGGTAGTTCCATGCACCAATCCCGGCGCAGATCCCTAAGGGTTCACGGCGGGTGTAATAGAAATCATCGCCAACTTGTTGCTGGTTGCCTTCGATACTCGGGGCAAGGCTTGCGAAAAATTCAATCGAATCGGCGCCGGTAACCACATCGACCACGGAGGCTTCCTGCCAAGGTTTGCCTGTGTCTTGCACCTCGATTGCGGCGAGCTCATCATTTTTCTCACGCAGGAGTGCGACGGCTTTTAACAGAATTCGACTACGCTCCATTGCAGTCATTTTTGACCAGACGGCAAAACCTGATTTGGCACTTTCTATGGCCGCGCTCTGAACACTCGCATCGGCGGTCTCGACTAAATAGCTGACTTTTCCGGTAGCCGGGTTAACGACTTCAAAGGTTTCACCTGTTTCATTGGAGAGAGACTGTCCATGGACATAATTTTGATAAACAACTAACGACATCGATTTTCTCCGTACTGCATGATCACTGCCTCGATGAAGGCTTTACATAAAATTTGGGCTTGTTCGAACTCTTTCTCTGGTGCAGGGCTTAATGCACTGCGCAGCCAAAAGCCATCGATCATCGCGGCAGTCTGTTTAGCTGCTGTGATGGCTTTGGGATGGGGAAGTAATTTTTTAAATGAGAATAAAAGGTTGCTATACAAGCGTTGACTATTGATATGTTGCAATCTGGCTAGTCCCTGCTCATGCATGGCTTGTGACCAGAAGCTCAGCCAGGTTTTTGTTGCCGGCCTTGAGCGTTGCAGCTCGGTAAAGTTGGCGTCAACAATGGCATGTAATCTCTCAAGGGGGAGCATGCTTTTGTCCGCTGTTCGACTCAACAATGCTTGTTTAAGTTGGTCTAGCAGGTATTTCTGTGTCGCTTCAATTAAGCCTTGTTTGCCACCGAAGTAATGACTAATGAGCCCTGATGATAACCCTGCCAAGCCACTGATGGTAATGATCGTTGTATTGTGTAAACCATGACGTTCAACAGAGACCAAGGTTGCGTCGATTAGCTGCTGTTGTCTGACGGCTTTCATTGGTGGGCGCGGCATAAAAGGCAAAATCCTGAGTACTATTATTGTTAGTGTTTCGTTAGTTCATTTGTTAATTGAACGTTCAATTAATAATAACTCTAATGGTTAGAGCTGTAACTATCAACCTTTATTCGGGATTGCGACCTGTGTCACAGATTTATTTTGTTGATTTGTGTTGGAGAGGGTTTCGCGGCAAGTGACTGTTTTTTAACAAACAAAATGAATGGTTCATTGTTGTCAAAACCAGCTTAATTCCAGTTAAATTAATTTTTGTCAAAAATAGTTTTAACCGTAATCTTTAATGAGGCGAGCCGGAACGTGGAGATCATTCGTGAACTGGATGTCTGGTTTCACTTCAGAAATCACTGATGTGCCCAGAGCGCTTTATCTTGTCTGGTATCGGGTAACTTGATCGCTGTAGCTTCTGTTTAAACGAACTGATTTGTTCTCTTTTTTGTACAAGTTTGAGTACCTATCACACTCACCGCCCGTGTCTTCTCGTATATTAGTTAAGCTGTTAAACTTTAAATTATTGCACTATTTAACTTCCTTGCTCCCTACTTCGGGAAGTCAAGAGTGAAGCATGCAGATATCGGCATACCAGATAACAGGACGATAAATTCAATGACAAAAAAAATCATATTAGACACAGATCCGGGTATTGATGATGTAATGGCGATCCTGTTCGCA
>Ga0209272_10001168_pt1 | contig 17491 bp, 17 predicted proteins | sample tdDd002_FD_187125 | JGI IMG/M metagenome (GOLD analysis project Ga0209272, IMG submission 187125) | Marine sediment microbial communities from the Atlantic coast under amendment with organic carbon and nitrate - tdDd00.2 (SPAdes)... | ecosystem: Environmental > Aquatic > Marine > Coastal >... | reverse complement strand
AAGGTTTTCCTAGGTAACCAAATTGGTCTGTACGTTGGTCATAAAGTGCGTACACCCAAAAGCGATCAGAAAAATCGGGAATCTGTATTACTACTGGCTGCTCATCTAATGCAAAAAAACCTAAACCATAAACAACATCCTGATTGGGGCAAGTGACAAAAGACTGACCGGGATCTATATAGTCATTTAACATGCCCAAACGCCCCTGATCTGCAACGGGTAAGATGCCGTTTAAATGGCCCGGCGTTGGGGCTTGAGTGATCATTGCGCGACGATTAGCCTGATTAACCAATGGCCACCCCCAAATGTAGGCTTGTTGGGCGATAGCTTTTGCGTAACCGACGGGCATCATTACTTGATGAGATGGCTGAGCTAACGGCGCTTGAGTGCTTTCAACCCCAGCACTAACGTAACCAGAAAAAAGCAGGCTACTTGTCATCGCCAATGTGATGAGTGACTTTTTCATTGTTTGCCTCTCCGAGCGTAGTGGTTGTGTCGAAAATCAATATATCCCCTCCCTTGGTGACACAACAGTTGCTTTATCTTATTTCGCATATATCATTTGAGTTATAAATAAAAGGGAAGTTATGAACAAAAAATCCATCCAACAGCTCGATTTAAACCTGCTAAAGATTTTCCGAGTGATTGCAGAAGAGAAGAAAACCGTCACCGCAGCCAAGCGTTTACATATGACTCAGCCTGCGGTGAGCCGGGCTTTAGCTAGATTGCGCGAACACTTTGACGATCCATTGTTTGTCAGGACTCGGCACGGGTTAAAAACTACAGAGAAGGGCCAGTTACTGAGTGATCAACTGCCGGATATCATGGATAATCTGAGTAATTTATTAGAGACGTTAAACCCGTTTCATCCCGCCTCGCATCAGGCGACACTAACGATGGCGATCAACCCTTTTTTAGGCTATTCACTACCTGCTGAGTTATATCTAAAACTGCAACAACTGGCGCCGAATATTAAATTACAAGTGGAAAGTTGGAACGCAAGTACTGCAGACAAGTTGATTACCGGTGAAATCGACATCGGCATTAATTACCACTCTCATGATCTTCCCAAAGAGATATTACGTAATAAGTTGGCGGTGGATAGGTTTCAATTACTAGCCCGCAATGATCACCCGCTAATCGGTCAGTGCTGTTCTGCTAAGCAAATAGCCGAATATCCAATCGCTTCGGTAATTGTCCCGGATTGGAATGAACGCAGTTTGATTTTTGAACAGGCGATGGGGCAACTCGGTTGCCAGTTAGATATTAGATTTCGCGCAGAGTCGATCACTTCGCTTGCAGAGGTAGTCGCTAAAACCGATTCAATCCTGCCAAGCTCCGCACTATTGTCTGCAAAGCTATTCCCACAATTATCAAGCTTACAAGTGCAAGCGGAGTTAACTACACTAGAGGAAGACTTTTCGCTATATACCCATTATCGCCATCGCTCCAGCCCTTACTATAAGTGGATTCAAGAGCTTCTCTCCGGACTGATAAAAACGCAAGCAACATAGCAACGCTAAACTCACCAGTCGAATTACTCTTTTCTGACCTTACTTATCCCACGAACCTCGCTAACAAGAGCCACACGATTTACGCACCACCAATTTCGGCGGGAAAATCAGGCTCTTAATCGGTTTGTCACTGCCCTTCATCCGAGTCAGTAAAATTTCACCCGCAGCCCGACCAATTTGCTGCGCCGACACCGAGATGGTGGTTAACGCTGGTGAGGTATCTATCGCTTCAGGCACATCATCAAACCCTACTACCGCGATATCTTTACCCACCGTTAGGCCCATGTCTTTAATCGCGCGCATTACACCAAAGGCGACAATGTCTTGATAGCCGATGACCGCGGTTATTTCGGGGTTTTGTTCGAGCATCTTTTTAGTCGCCGCCGCGCCCTCCGGCCGACTAGCCCCGCAACTGACGATGTATTTTTCTTGTGGAGATATGCCGTGTTCAAGCAGCTTCGACATATAGCCGCCAAGGCGATGAGAGCGAGTTTGTGAACCTTCTAATCCGCCAATAAAAGCGATATTGCGATGGCCAAGCTTAATCAAATGCTCGGTGGCCGCCTGCAAACCCATAAAGTTATTGGTACCCACATAATCAAACTGGTCTTCACCGACAGGGCGCACCGCAAGTACAATTGGAAAGCCCCGCCCGCGCACGGTGTTTAGAAAATTCACGTCAGTATCTTTAGCGGGGCACAGCACCAAGCCGCCCGCATTTTGGCTTATCAACGATTCGATAAATTTGTCTTGCCTCGCCACGTTTTCCTCAGCGTTGGCCAGAAATAACAACGAGTCGTTTTCTTCCAACCAATGGCTAAGCCCTGCGATAAGCTCGGCATAAAACGGGTTAGTAATATCGGGAATCAGCAGCCCCACCAGATTGCTGCGTTTGTGGCGCAAGTTCGCCGCGGCTTGATTGTAGATATAACCAAGATCATCGACCGCTTTAAGCACTTTAGCGCGAGTCACATCCGAGATCCGGCCCTTATTGGTCAACACCATCGACACCGTTGCGGTCGACACTTGGCAATACTTCGCAACATCGGCAATCGTCGCTTTACCCATCACAACTCCTGTGGTTAACACCTCGGTTAATCGATTAACCTTAATTGGAGCTTTTTTAATCGTTTTATGCTGTGATCCAACCGACGTTTATCGCCAGATCGCGCTGCCATCCTGCTTAATTGACGGGTTAACCACGTTAACCAATTTGCCGTTTTTTGCCTTTGCTGATTAATATATCAACAGCAAATAAAACGAAGGATGATTTATGAAGTATCTATCTGAGAGCCCAAATTACGACAAGTTCCCCCATGTCGCGATAACAGGGTTTGATCACCACGCTTGGCAAAACTGGCCGGCGATTATCCAACAAATTCAGCACCGCATTGAGCCACACGGCAAGCATGTTTTAGTGATTGATACCTATCATGGCGTTGACCACAGTGATCTATTGGAGCAGTTGATCACGCCATTAGGCAGTGACCAAGTCTTCTTTACCGACCAAGCCAAATACAGCGAAGCACACATCTTCGACATGTTAGAGCGCCACATCACCGACGACCGCGTCTTTGGTGTGATTGCCCCACACAAATTGGAAGAGTTCTTTGACGCCAGCAAGCTTACTGCGCTGCAACAACAAATAGAACGTATTGAATCTGGCTTGGTGGTGGTTTATGGCCACGGCGCTTCGCTTTTCTCCGCCGCCGATACCTTGGTTTACGCCGACTTGGCGCGCTGGGAAATTCAGCAACGCTTTCGCCGCGGCGAGCTTGGTAACTGGGGGGTCGATAACTTCGATGAAGATCTGCTGCGCCGTTACAAGCGCTCATTCTTTGTCGAGTGGCGCGTGTTTGACCGCTATAAAACCAAACTGCTACCGCAAGCTGACTTCTTGCTCGACACCAACGACATTACCACGCCAAAGCTGTTAACAGGACAGGCACTGCTCGCCGGGCTAAAACAGACCACCGAACAGCCATTTCGTTTGGTGCCCTTCTTTGACCCAGGGGTTTGGGGCGGACAATGGATGAAAGAGGTGTGCGATCTTGACCCAAGCAAACCCAACTACGCTTGGTGTTTCGATTGCGTACCAGAAGAGAACAGCTTACTGCTTAAATACCACGACATCACCGTCGAGATCCCATCACAAAACTTGGTGATGCTGGAGCCAAAAGCACTATTAGGGGAAGAAGTTCACGCCCGATTTGGCGCCGAATTCCCTATTCGTTTTGACTTTCTCGATACCATGCAGGGCCAGCATTTAAGCCTGCAAGTGCACCCTCTTACCGAGTACATCCAACAAGAGTTCGGTATGCACTACACCCAAGATGAAAGCTATTACATGTTGGATGTCGGTGACGACGCCAGCGTCTACTTGGGCACCAAAACTGGTGTTGACCCAGATGAGATGATGGCTGATCTGCACGCCGCCCAGCGCGGCGAGAAATCTTTTGACGATGAGCGCTTCATCAATCAATTCCCAGCCAAAAAGCACGACCACTTTTTGATCCCCGCGGGCACCATTCACTGCTCGGGCGCCAATTCGATGGTGCTTGAGATCAGCGCTACCCCATACATCTTCACCTTTAAGTTATGGGATTGGGACAGAATTGGCTTAGATGGCCTGCCGCGCCCTGTTCACTTAGAGCATGGCAAAGAAGTGATCCAATGGGATCGCGATACCAAGTGGGTCAGCGACAACTTAGTAAATGCCGTCACGCCACTCGCTGAAGGCGATGGCTGGAAAGAAGAACGCACTGGCCTGCACGAGCGCGAGTTTATCGAAACCCGCCGCCACTGGTTTAGCAAACCTGTTTTGCATAAAACCGAAGGCAAAGTCAATGTACTTAACTTAGTGGAAGGGCGCGAAGCGCTGGTATCCAGCCCAAATAACAAATTCGCCCCTTTTGTCGTCCATTACGCGGAAACCTTTGTCATCCCAGCGAGCATCGATGAATACATCATTCAACCTTGCAGCGAAGAGACTCAGCAAACCCTCGCCACCATCAAAGCATACGTAAGAGGTTAACCATGATCCATTTTGTAATCGCGACTCACGGCCCCCTTGCCGAGGCTCTCATCACCAGCGCCAAAATGGTGTTTGGCGAGCTGCCCAGTACCTCTAGCGTCTCGCTCACCGAAGCGGGCGGGATCGAGCTATTCAAACAAGACTTCGCTATCCATATGGTGGCGCTGCAGCAACAAAAGCTCGATGGCATCGTAGTGCTGTGTGATCTCGAATGCGGTACCCCGTATAACGTCGCGTGCACCTACGCCTTTGATGACAGCTTGCCCGTTCCGATAACCGTATTAACCGGGATTAACTTCCCCACTCTATTAATGGCTGCCGATTTAACCGAAGAGAACGACCCAACCTCGGTTGCCCATACCCTAAAACAAGAAGCGCTTGGCACCATAGTGGTGGCAAAAAAGCCTGCGACAGTTGAACAAGACGACGATTTTTAAGGAGCAAACATGGCTATTTCATTTGTACGAATTGACGACCGAGTGATCCACGGGCAACTCATGACCCGTTGGGCCAAAGAGCGCCCTTGTGATGGTATCGTCGCGATTGACGACGCAGTGGCCGCCGACCCATTGCTATCTCAAGTAATGAAAGGCGCTGTCACCGACGTTAAGGTCTGGCTGTTTGATACCCAAACCGCCATTACCAAGCTGCCAAAAGTGATTGCGAGCGAGAAGAAATACTTCGTGATTGCCAAGTCGCCAGTGACATTGCAAAACATCTGCAAAGCAGGGATCGATATCTCTAACTTGAATAACAACATTAACGTCGGGCCAATGAGTGCCCGCGCCGACACCGTCACCATTGGTAGTAATCAATGCGTCAACCCCGCAGAGATCGCCGCGTTCGATTATCTGACAGAGCTTGGCCATCAAATCGACTTCCGACTCGTGCCCGACGCCAGTGCCTACAGCTGGCAAGACGCACAAGCCAAATTAAATAAATAAAAAATGACGTGAACTAAAGGACTACATTATGTTTTTTGAAGCTGTCTTAATTGGGATACTTTGTTATCTCGGCGCGCTGTCTACCCCTTGGCTTCTTGGCCTAACGGGGGGATGGTACACCCTCACCCGCCCACTGGTATCCGGCATGTTAGTCGGATTGGTGCTGGGCGACTTACAAACAGGGATCATGGTCGGGGTCGCCGTTCAGGCGGTGTATATTGCTATGGTGACCCCCGGGGGCGCGATGCCTGCCGACCTTAACTTCGTTGCCTTCCCCGCCGTCGCGCTTGGCGTCATGTCGGGGCAAGGGGTAGAGGTGGCGGTTGCGATAGCAGCGACTATTGGTATCGCGGGAACCATTATCTTTAACTTTATGATGGTACTTAACTCCTACTGGAACCACCGCGCCGACCTCGCGATCGAAGACGGCGATGATAAAGGCGTGTATATGAACACCGCCATTTATCCGCAAGTCACCAACTTTTTAATGCGCTTTATTCCAACTTTTATTGCGGTTTACTTCGGTAACCAATACATCGAAGGCTTCATGGCCAGTTTGCCCGACTTGGTGATCAACACCATGACGGTATTGGGCGGCATTTTGCCAGCGGTGGGTATCGCAATCTTGCTTAAACAGATCATCAAAGAGTCCACCATGTTGATCTACTTCCTAGTTGGGTTTGTCGGCATCGTGTTCCTTAAACTCAACATGGTTGGCCTGGTTATGGTCGGCGCGCTGCTTGCGCTACTTCACTACAACTACAAACCTGATCCGCAGCCAGCGCCCGCCGCTTCGGCTCAAGTAATGGACGACGATGAGGACGAATTCTAATGACTAATGTAACCCAAAACAGCAGCGAGAATAGCCAAATCGCATTGGATAAAAAAGATCTGACCAAGTGCTGGCGCGCATGGATGATGTATAACCTTTCCTCGATGAGCTTTGAGCGTTTAGAGTCCTTCGGCTTTTGCCTTGGCATGATGCCCGCGCTGAAAAAGCTCTACCCGAATAAAGAAAAGCGCCAAGAAGCGATGAAGCGTCACGCCTCCTTCTATAACACTGAACCACAACTGGGCGCCATCATCTCAGGCATGGCGGTAGGCCTTGAAGAGAAAAAGGCCAATGGTGAACCGGTTGATGGCGAGACCATTAACACCTTAAAAGTCGGCTTAATGGGGCCAGTTGCTGGCATCGGTGATTCGATGATCCCGGGTATGCTTATCCCAATCCTGCTTAGTATTGGTATGGCGCTCGCCGCGGGCGGTAATATTCTTGGCCCGCTGTTCTACATTATCTCGTTTAATGCCATCGTCATTTTGGGCTCCTACGCCCTGTTTATGAAAGGCTACAAAATGGGGGCAGGCTCGGTTGAAGTGTTGGTAAGCCATAAATCCACCAAGATCCGCGAGGCCCTGTCGTTACTCGGGGTGTTTGTTATGGGCGGGGTGGCGGCAAGTTACGTCAATCTCAATACTGGGCTCGAGTACGTCACCAGTGACGGGGTAAATATCCACGTCCAAGCCATGATTGATGGCATCTTCCCTAAACTGCTACCGCTGCTGGTCGTACTCGGTACTTGGTATGCCATGGCGAAGAAAAACTTAAGCCCTGTTAAAGCCATGTTGTCACTGGTTGCGCTCTCTGCTCTTGGGGTTGCGGTAGGCCTTTTCTAACCATCACTTAAATAAGAGGGCTTCGGCCCTCTTCAATTTAATGGACGAAACAATGAATACCATTCAATCTCAAGCGCAGCGCTGCCAAGAGTGGTTATCTCGACATGCACTACCCACTTGGCTACACACAAGTTTTGACCCAATCTCGGGCTTATTTCACGAAGGCCTTTACGCAGATGCTCGCCCCTATCAAGAAAATGTGCGCCGTTTTCGCGTTCAACCAAGGCAGATCTATGTGTTCAGCCACGCTCATCTGCAAGGATTAATTAATTCAACCAGCCAAATTGACCTCTGCATTCATCAAGGGTTGAACCGATTTACTAACCAAAATGGCGAGTTTATCTTTTCACTCGATAACCAGCTAAAACCAAGCGGTCACAGCGTTAACGCCTATGAGCATGCCTTTGCTCTACTGGGCTATGTGTGGCACTACCACCTAACCTTAGATCCAGAAAGCAAACAGAAACTTGAGCAGATTTACCAATGGTTTGAATCTGCACTCAAGGCCCCCTATGTGCCCGGATTTTACTCGTCGCTAAGCGACCATGACCTACGTTGCCAAAATCCGCACATGCATCTATTTGAAGCCTTGATGGTCTGCTACGAATTAACCGATGAGGCCATTTGGCTCAAGCGCGCTCGCGCTATATACCGTTTGTTTGAGACCGTTTTATTGCGTAAAAATCAAACCAATAACGGCTATTTGGGTGAGTTTTTCACCGCAACATGGAGCACTCACCACCCCCTTAGCCGTCAAGTCGATCCCGGCCATCACTATGAATGGATATGGCTTTTACACCACTACAGCAAACTCACCGCCACCGATGTTTCTGATCACATCGCGACCTTAGAGCAGTTTGCTAACCAATACGGTCATAACCCTAACGGTCTAGTTAGGGATGAGGTGCTATCCGACGGTACGCCACTTCGTTCCACTTCTCGGTTATGGTGCCAAACCGAATATCTAAAAGCTCAAATCGCGCTATGGGAGAACAGTCATCACCATAGCTATCGCGACAACATCATTAGTGCGGTAGAACGAATTTTTGATCACTACCTAACGCCCGCTAAGCCAGGGCTGTGGCTAGACCACCTAGACGAACATGGCCAAGCGCTTCATCACGATGCGCCAGCAAGCACCTTCTACCACCTATTCCTCGCATTTAGTGAACTCAACCGAATCGCCAATAAGGACATCTCATGCCAATAGCGCTTTCAATACCGCCCAGTATCAATTTCCAAACCGGGCAGATCAACGCCAGCAATAAAATCTCTAAAGTGACCACACTCGCCGACCTGCAAGGGATATTTTGTGATAACGAGGCTTATCACGCACTCGATGGGGCGCAAGCCATCTACCAAGTGGAAATGCTGCCCGCCCAATGTGCTGAGGGGGAGCTCAACTTTGGTGTCACTCACCTTGAAGCAGGCACGGTCGGCGATGAGTTTTACATGACACGCGGCCACTTCCACCAGCGCATTGAACAAGCTGAGTTCTATTTGGGTTGCCAAGGTGAAGGCCTACTGCTGCTACAAGACGAGCAAGGGGAAGTTCGCGCGGAAAAAGTCTTTGCTGGCAGTGTCCATCACATTGGCGGCTACCTCGCGCATCGGCTCGTCAATACAGGCACGACACGCATTTCGGCAATGGCAGTTTGGCCCGCCGTCGCAGGGCACAACTACGACGCCCTCAAACAAGATGGTTTTAATGTCTCCGTGGTCAAAGACGGCGACCATTATCGGTTAGTCGAGAAATAATAACTCGACGACCTTTAGCGCACCTCCCCCTGCGCGCCCCAAGCCAGCATGCTCCTTGCTGGCTTTTTTCATTTTATTCTGGTCTATACTAACAACGCAGCCCCAAACCAAGGACGAGCTATGGCGCACCATCACCCTTTTCCACCTGCATTGCCGCATGGGCCGATATTGCCTCTGTTTAAAGACATCTATTGGGTAACTGGCACAGTCAAAATGAAAGCGCCGCACCCAAACTATGGCCCATTAACCTTAGCTTTTAGCCGCAACATGACCATTATTCGTCAAGGCAAAACGCTGACGCTAATTAACACCGTTAGGCTCGATGAAGACGCCCTTAATGAATTGGATAAACTTGGTGCGGTCACGCAAATCATTCGCATCGCGGGTTACCACGGTATGGACGACCCTTTTTATCAGCATCGCTACAAAGCCAAGGTCTACTCTATCGATGCGCCTTATGCAAAAGGCTTTGATATTCCGCCTAAGCCAGACAACATCTACCTTATTCCTGATGTGATCTTAAACGAGCATTCTGAACTACCAATCGCAGATGCCAAGTTATTGCTGTTTAACTCATCGACTCCCAAAGAAGCGTTAATTTACCTAGAACGCGACAACGGGATCGTTATTTCGGGCGACAGCTTGCAGCACTGGACACACGCCGACCCGTTCTTCAATTGGCCAGCCAAGCTAATGATGCGCGGCTTTATGCGCGAGCACGGTATCGGCCCCGGCTGGGTGCGCTTTGCTAAGCCCGATTTGGCCGAAGTCATGGCGGTGATGGAGAGACCGTTTGAGTATCTCATTCCTGCCCATGGTAAGTTTGTGGCTAACCACGCCAGCACTCATTACCGCGCATCACTTGAGAAGCTCATCAAGTCGCAGCGAGCTTAAACACGGCGCGTTGAGCCAGCACAAACGTCATTTTGCCTGCCTCCTCAAGGGGCGGGCTATCTTGCCTGTCCTTTTAAACAAGAAGTGGTATTATCGGCCCACTTCAAAATAACTAGCTATAAAAAATGAAAGCAATCAAAGCACTCTTTTTTGCCATCTTGCTGGCGATGGGCCTATTTGTGGGTTGGCTATTTATGCCAGCCCAAACCACACTCGATAAACAGGTGTTAGACGCGCCACTTAGCGTAGAGCCTTTTAAGCTGGTGGGATACCGCAGCATCTCAACCGATCCTGAAGTCGATAGTCTCTATCACTACTTTGTGATTATAGAAGGGACAGACATCAAGCAAAGCGAGCCGTTTTTAATTACCAGCGACCCATTTGTGCGCTTAGAAAGTAGTGATGAAAACACCCTACTTATCACGGTCAATGGCAAGATTGAACGCTATACAAACGACCTGTGGGTAGAAAAATCTGATGGTATGCTTCATCACTGGTATGTCAGTGCTAATGCCGGTTACGTACGCTAATCATTAAAGCTCCCCTCTTCTAAAGGCAGGTAATATCTTATGAATGCGATATTACCTCGTCACTCTCGCTTTTCCCTATTCACTTTTTTATCTAAAGCCGCAGCACTACCCTGTGTAGGTGCTCTCAATAGCAACAATCAGCACAGCATCATATCTGCTTTCCTAATTGCTACCTTTTTCGCAACTTGGTGCCTTTTTAGTGACACGGACTAAAGATGCATATAATATACACCTTAATGATGAGCCATGGTCAGCTCACGTATCAATCAAAATCACAATAAATAGATCAATTTAGCTCAACACTCAGGAGATACCACATGGAATCTAATCAAGATAAACGCGCATTTTTCTACTTTTTTTCTTGGGCAGCAATGCTCGGATTGGTAGCGCCAATGATCGTCCTTTATCTTGCCTACTCAGCCTAGTTAAGCTGAAGTAACAAGCATTACAATCAAATACGGCCACATCATTGTGGCCGTATTTGATCGGTTACAGAACCTATTATTGTCTTTCTACAAGCAGTTTAGCTGCGCAAGTTGCTCTTGTAACCGACGGGCAGAAAAACCTTCTTTGTTACTGTATAAACTGCCATTGTGTTGGTGAGGCTCTGGCACTTGGTAAATCAAGTACTTTTGGTATTGGCCAATCAACTGGCCATCTTGCATTAAGCTAGGCGTTGCCTGCTCGCTTTGCAGTAAGTGGTACCAATTTGCCTGACAGTCACGCACCAACAGCGAGTCGTTCTGATTACGTACGGCCAAATAATTCTCACCTTCAAAGGTCACCGTATTCCAGCGCACGGTTGAGACAACGGTTAAATTACTGGTATAAAACGACTCAGGTAACTCCGCCGACACAACTGGTTTTTGAGGCAAATATGGGTTGGTCAAAATACCAAGTTGGAATAGTAAAAACACCAAACCAAACAGACCAAAAGCGAGTGCCATGCCCCACTTTAGTTTTCGTGGTGATGACGGCGGCCGTGAACAAGACGTTTGTGCATCGATTTCATTCAACTGACTCTTTAATGCGCTGTTTTGCCTTTCAAGTAGCCCGACTCTCTGATGCATCGCCACGATCTTTAGCATCATTTTCTCGTCGATGCCAAATAAGCTCTCCGAGCCGTTGCCTTTTTCAATTTGCTCTAGCGCTCTGTCAATAAGTTCAAGCAAAGGCGCAGGAACTTGATCCGACTGCTTAATTAACGCTTGTAGCTGTTGGTGTTGCTGCTGCGCGTGTTGAATGCTGCAATGCTCATTCACACCTAACAATTGAAAACTCTTGACCATAATGCCCTACCTCTGATTCTCGGGCCGATACTAGCATATCGAATAATAAATGCGGAATACGAAAAAAGCGCCTAATCATGAGATTAGGCGCAAACTAGGACAAGGACTAATTTTATTGGTTAGAAGTTATAAATCACAGCCAGTTCAACACGTGCGATATTGCTGCTGTTTTCACCGACCACGTCGCGAGTATATTGACTATCAAGCGCGTAATAGAAGTTACTTTCCACTTTCACATTACTGGTTAAGTAGTTGTGGAACTGTAAGTAAAACTGGGTATAAGCGTATTTTTCATCAGAGTTCGCTCCATATAGCACATCCTGATTGAGGGTGTAGATCGCGTCATCTGTGTTAGCTCGCCAAGTTGACATAAAGCCACCAATCACGCTCTGTTTCGGCAGGTACTCAATCACCGTATAACCGCCAAGTTGCATGGCGTTACCATAAGCGCCATCATGAGCAAAACCAAGTGGATCACCTGTCCATAACGGGTTAAAGGTATTCACTTTATCGCTGTCTTTACTCGACCCAGACGCGTAGTGCATGTTCATGCCCAAACGATAGTTCCAGTCGGCTTTCCAGTTGTAGTTAAGATCTAAATAGCCCATATACGCTGAAATATCTTTACCCGCATGATCGCCAAACTGGTAAATACCATCAGCCATGTAACCAAAACCTTCACCAACAAAGTTATGGGCATGCAGGCCAATCACTTGAATATCCACATCACCATCCGGTGCATTCACAAAGCTTGAATTAGTGAGTTTGTTGCTCATCAAATAGCTTTGCATGGCGCCAAAGTCCGTTTTCCAGTTGGCGAATAGACCAATGGATTTATTGCCGTTAACTTTGTCGTCCCAGTTACCATTCCAACCAGCATCAGTACGGTTCGGAAACACTTCCTCGCCATAATAAGCGTCGAAGTTGATGCCATTAACCTGATACTTGAAACTGGCTGCATTCCAACTCGATTGCACCGAGGTAGGTTCACGGTTCATCATTTGCCAGTCATTTAGGTATATCTCCTGACGGCCTAGACGAGAACTTAGGAACTGCTCGCCATCATCAAGCAATTTGAATTCTGCAAACAACTGGTGGAAGTCGGTGCCCCCATCATCAACTGGGCCTGGGTTCTCTAGGTTAGTGTAATTGGTTCGGATTTCACCAAACAGGCGCATCCAATCTTGATAGGTCACATCCGAGCTTAAATATAAACGCGTCCGGACTTCATTTTTCTTACGGTTTTCACTGTCATACATATGATTCCAGCGATTATCTAACGCCGCTTTAAAGCTACCGCTAAATGAGACTTTCCAGTCTCCGTTTTCACTAAACTCGATTCTTTTCAGCTGCTCTGAAAAACTCTTTTGTGACTCGCTTAAGTCATCAACATAGCGCCAATCTTCATTCGCTCTATCGCCCCAAAACACAATTGGGCTACGCTCCGACCATTCCGGCTGAGCTTGTTCATTTGCATATAAAACACCAGAAACACATAACGCGAGAAGCGAAAGAGTACAACTTTTCTTGGTTATCATCGTATTAATTCCATAAGTAAGATACAGCGATCCCTACTCCATGACGCATTGCCATGGAGTGGGTGTTTTATTCATTTATTAGGGTAGAGCTACGAGTCGAAGCCGAGCGCTTCTTTTACGTTGGACGCAATGGTGATGACGTTAGCTCCATAGATAACTTGGATACCTTTGTTCATTCGCACCACACCTATCGCATTTAGGTCTTGTTTCCACACCTGATCATTAGAGGCTAATGAATCATCGTGCAACGAGATACGCAGTCGAGTCGCACAGTTGGCTACGTTCTCGATATTGTCTGCGCCGCCTAATGCTTCGATTATCCCTTGGGTTAAGCCCGTTGCTGCAACGCCTGTTGCAACACCCGCTTTTTTGCCATCTTTCTCTAAGAAATCTTTCTTAGTGAAAAGCTTGGTATCACCTTGCGCGTCGTCTTCACGGCCTGGTGTTTTCGCATTCCATTTTAAGATCGCGACTTTAAAGGCGAAGAAGTAAACCACAAAGTAGATAGGCACTAAGTACAACAGTGACCACGCATGCACTTTATGCGGTTGGAACAAGTTCGGTACCATAAACAGCAACTGATTACCTAAGATCGAAACGTTGGTCATTTCAGCCAAGATATAAGCCAGTCCATTTAGTGGTACGTGGATAGCGAAGTAAAGCAATGGTTGAACAAATAAGAAGGTGTACTCTAGTGGCTCGGTAATACCGACAAAGGCACAGGTAAATACCGCAGGAACCAATAGTGATGCCACTTTCTTTTTGTTCTCTGGCTTGGCTGTCATATAAATAGCCAGCGCAGCACCCGGCAAACCACCAAATTGGATTAAAATCCGACCTGTAGTGAAGTTATGCACGATGTACCCTGCCGCATCCGCCGATTTCGCTTGCGCTAACATGATGTTACGCACACCTTCAATCATTTGACCATCGACCTCAAGCACGCCACCCACACGAGTGTACTCAATTGGGAACGCCACTAAGTGGTGCAAACCTAAAGGCAATAGCGATTTATCAACCACGCCGAATAGGAATGAACCAAATACGCCCGACTCGGTGATCGCGTAAGTGATCGACTGCAAACCACCCGCAATGTACGGCCATACGTAGTAAGAGATACCACCAACCGGGATCATGACGAAGAACATTACAATCACAACAAAACGCGGGCCGCCAAAAAAGCTGATCAAATTTGGCAACTCAGTTTTGTAATAACGGTTATGTACCGCAGCAACAATCGCCCCGACTAACAGACCACTGAAGATCCCCATGTTGTAAGTGAAAATGCCACCCACATCGCCCCAAAGCGCATTGAAGTTAAGTGCAGTTTGTTTTTCCATTCCCATCTGATTGATGAGGTTTTCAACTTCTATGGTTTCTTGTGTCCAGCCATTGATCCCCGCCACGGTTCGGATCACAACATTGAACGCCATTAGCATGGTGAAACCGGTAAAGGCTGCCCAGCCTTTTTCCGCTTTCGCCAGACCAAAGGCCAAGCCCATAGCAAAGAAGAATGGTAGGTAGTTCATTACCATAAAGCCCATATCCACAATGATCTTGAATATAGCCCAAAGGAATGTGCCTTCCGGTAAAATGTAGTTTACAAAGGCGGCGCCGATACCCACAAATAGACCTACCATAACCAGTAGGATAATTGGGATCATCATTGCCCCTGCGAATGCTTGTACCTTATCTCTCATAATTTACTCCTGAAGCGATATGAGAACTTTCACGTAAATTGTTATAGATTTTATAAGTGACTCTAGGCTGAGTTGTTCATTTGGCTCATGCACGTAGGTCATCTCTCCGGGGAAAGTAGGCCCAAAAGCAACACCGTGTGTTAGTGCCCGCGCGTAAGAAGCGGCGCCTTTGCTAAAACACTGTGCGTGGGTTCCTGTTATTGCTTGATAAGCATTTCCCATCGCTTGAATTAATGGATCTTCGGGTGAGAGGTAAGATAGAGGAAGGTATTGATGCTCAACAAAACTCACTCCATATTGGCGAGCCAATTGGTGAAGCTGGGTACGAGCCTGTTCGACCGTCAATCCTTTTGGAAACCGAAAATCAAAATCCAATCTGTACTGCTTGTTATCCATATTCAGAGCCGATACGCAGCAACTTGTGCCACCCATCTGCTCATCCGTATGGGCGAGGCCTAATTTTTTGCCATCCCAAGAGTCAGCAAACAATGCATCCAGCATGTCGACTAATTCACGGGCATGACCATTAAGGCCTTCTACATCTCGCAACGATTCGACCAACTGATCAATACAATTTGCCACTCGATGCGGATTGCGGGATTTCTCCCACGGCGTCTCAAACTGGACGCAATAGCACTCCTTTTGCTGTTGAACATGAGCAACTTTCGCCAATTGCTTAGCCAGTTGCGCCGCGTTTTCGCCAGTTAGTTCCACTTCCAATTGGTGACAAGTCGAGCTTCGGTCACGTTCACTAGAAATTCGAACTAATTGACAAGGATCTGAGCTTTTATCATCGGCTGGGAAGTCCTTGATAAATGAGCCATAAATGATCCCTTTTTCGCCGTTGACGATTGGGAAGTCGCCATCGGGGGAAAAACCGTATTTAGGTTGTGGGTTGTGCTTAAAATAATGCTCAACACACTCCCACGTTGTCTCTTCAGCGCCGCCGATGATCAGGCGAATTCGCTTGTTCATAGGTAACGCCAGTTCTTTAAACATCTTCAAGAGATACAAGCTGCCAATCAGCGGCCCCTTGTTGTCCGTTACACCTCGGCCAAAGACCAAGTCCCCATGTTGACTGAGCTCGTATGGCGGTGTACGCCATGCTTGTAGATTTCCTGGTGCAACAACGTCAACATGATGCAGCAAGGCAATCTCTTCTTCGCCTTCTCCAACGCTGATATCCAGTGCGAAACCTTGATGGTCTCGAACCTCAAAGCCTTCGCGCTCTGCCATCGTGATTAGCGCATCGAAAGCACGGCGGATCGGTAAACCAAAGGGGGCGTTCTCGCAACGAGTGGTTTCATCTCGAACCGAAGGAATTGCAACTAAAGCAGCAATATCACTCAGCAGAGCTTGATGGTTGCGCTCAAGATACCCTGTTGCCTGCGTTAAAAAGTTGCAATCCTTCATAATTTCTTCCTAATTTACCCTACGCTGACAGCGCTATTGATAGATCTGTAATCGAGATCGCATTTTCTGCCAGAAGCGTGATCCCTGCCGGGTCTGAGAACACCATCATGTCTGCCCTGCGCGATGAAAATATGCCATTTTCCACCACCCCTGGAATGCGATTTAACTCACCTTCCATCTGCTGTGGGTCGCTCATATCCAGCCCAGCAACATCCAAAATCAGGTTGCCGTTATCCGTTACGCAATCCGGGCGAAGCGTGACCTTGCCAGCCAAATTCGTTAGGGCGAGAGTGGCCGCAAGTTGTGCACTCGGCAATACCTCGATAGGTAAAGGAAATTGCCCTAATCCTTGTACCTTGCGGCCACTATCAGCAATGGTGATAAAATTTTTAGCCAAGGTCGCTAGCACTTTTTCACGCGCTAAGGCTGCGCCTCCTCCTTTGACTGTGATGCCGTTATCCATGCCCTCATCAATGCCGTCGATATAGAAATCCACGTGATCGCAGCACTGCATTTCCATCACTGGTAGGTGGTGCTTTTCAATTGCCAGCGTTGAACGATTCGAACTTGATACGCAGGCTTTAAAAGCCACCCCACTTTTCGCCAGCATTGCTACGAACACTTCCACCGTTGCGCCAGTGCCAATACCGATGATCGAGTCTGGGGTGATATTGGCGAGCACATGCGCTAGCGCGAGTTTCGCCGCTTTGGCGCGCAAACAGTCATTGGCGCCAAGAAAGCCAGATGGCAGATCGGTATCTAGGTAGTAGTGTTGATTTAATTGCATGGTTTTCCCCCTAATAGGCTATTCGCGCGGTCGACAATATTGGCCACGGTAAAACCAAACATTTCAAACAGCTGATCCGCGGGGGCCGACTCGCCAAAGCTAGTCATACCAACGATATCGCCATTTAGGCCGACATATTTGTACCAGTAGTCACTGATGCCCGCTTCAATCGCGATACGCGTCGCGACGGATGGCGGCAGTACTTGGTCTCGATACGCTTTGTCTTGGCCATCGAAAACATCCGTCGCTGGCATTGAAACAACCCGTACTTGCAGCCCTTGCGCACTCAGTGTCGACTTAGCCTGCATCGCCAGCGCCACCTCAGAGCCCGTAGCAATAAGAATGAGTTCAGGCTGGCTTTCACAGTCAGATAAGATGTAGCCACCCTTAGCGATGTTTACCAATGTTGGCGTCTC
>Ga0209272_10001165_pt1 | contig 17516 bp, 20 predicted proteins | sample tdDd002_FD_187125 | JGI IMG/M metagenome (GOLD analysis project Ga0209272, IMG submission 187125) | Marine sediment microbial communities from the Atlantic coast under amendment with organic carbon and nitrate - tdDd00.2 (SPAdes)... | ecosystem: Environmental > Aquatic > Marine > Coastal >... | reverse complement strand
CAGCCAAAGGTTCTAAGTTATGTTCTTTTACATAAGCTTCACTGGCTACGACTGTCATACTCGCACCATCATTGATACCAGATGCATTACCAGCAGTCACGGTGCCATCTTTTTTAAAGGCTGGACGAAGTTTGCTTAATTTTTCAAAAGATGTGGTTCTATTTGGAAACTCATCTGTATCAAATACAGTTACGCCTTTTCTTGTTTTTATTTCAATGGTTACAATCTCATCTTTGAACTTACCCTCATCAATCGCCTTAACAGCTCTCTCTTGAGACGTCATTGCAAACCTGTCTTGTTCCTCTCTGGAGATATTGTATTTCTCAGCGATATTCTCTGCTGTAATACCCATATGAATGTGATCAAAAGCATCTGTAAGAGCATCATGAATGATGTGATCTTCCTGTTTAACTGGTCCTAACTTATGTCCTGAACGAATAGCACTAGAAGTGATAAACGGTGCTTTTGACATATGTTCCACACCACCTGCGATATATAGATTACCTTGATCTGCTTTGACATTCGTATACGCATTCATAACAGTCTTTAAACCTGATCCACAGACCATATTAAGCGAATAAGCAGGTACTTCAATTGGTATGCCAGCTTTGATACTCACTTGTCTACCTATACCTTGACCTAATCCCGCCGGTAATATATTACCGATTAAAACTTCATCAATGTCTTTTTTTTCTAAATTTATCTCTTCCATCATTTGAGCCAGTACATACGCACCAACCTCTGCTGGATGTTCATTCTTAAGTGTTCCTAAAAAACTGCCCATCGGTGATCTTTTCGCACCTAAAATATATACTTTTGACATAGTTCCCCCTATAGTTTGTAATACGATGCAAACTGCTTTGCATGTTCTGAAACTATCTCTCTAATGTCTATACTGCAAAAGGTATCCTCAGTCATCAAATAAACTGTATAAGCTCCCAATATGCTGTTGATAAATGTAACCGACATCAACTCAGGATCACCTTTTATAATCTCATTTGAAATTAATTCTTCAAAATAACCTTGCAATACAACTGTGAATTCTCTAGATAGTTTTAATCGTACAAATTCCTTTTCATCGTCTTTTAATCTCATTTGAATTTTGTATATCTTTTTATTTGAAAAGCAAAACTCTAGATAATCAGAAGCAATTTTTTCAATGCTCTGTTCAAAGTCTTGTTCTATTAGCTCTTTAATATTATGACGAATATCCATTTCTTTTACATACTTATCAGTTGTTTCTTGAAATAGATTTTCTTTACTGCCAAAATGCCTGAAGAGAGTTAATTCATTAATGCCAGCCTCTTGTGCAATAAGTTTTGTGGGTGTTGCATAATAGCCCTGTTCAGAAAAGAGTTTCAGTGCCACTTCCATAATTTTATTCCTTGTTTCGGTCTTTCTTGCCATGTGAGTCTCCTTATCAATATGATACTATTATATTACACTAGACAAAACTATACAAAGTGACTTTTAATAATCTCTAAAAACCGCTGTGGTTTCTCATACATAGACGCATGACCGCAGTTGTTTAAACGTGTATAAGATGCATTTTCAATGCTTTTATAAATATGATAGGTTTCGTCAGCAGGTGTTAAATAATCATATTCCGCTGCAACAACATGTGTTTTGCATGTTATAGAATGAACCGAACTCCTGACATCATATCCTTTCGAACTATCAATGAGTCTTACCATTTTATTTAAAAACACCTCATCAAATACATCTAGCAACTGACTTTTGCGATCATTCATCCATTTGGCATTCTCATTGTAAAAATTATGCGAATAAATATATGGAATCGTTACATGGAAAAAGAGTTCTGGATCATTTTTATGAGCTGCCATTGTCCATGCCTGACCGATATCACTTAACCAAGATGAGGTATAAAGCGCTGCATTAGAAATCATGAGTTGATTTACATCATATTGAATTGCATATTGAAGTGCTATTTGTGCACCATAAGAAACTCCAACTAGATTCACTTCATCCAGTTCCAAAGTGTCCACAACTCTTTTAACAACTTCGACTTGTAAGTCATGATTGTAATCAACTCCTTTAGAAGACATCCCTTGATCTATGAAATCAAGTAAAATAACTTGATACCCTTCTAAACTTACTAAAAACTGATGCCATGATTTCGTGTTCATCATGATACCATTTAAAATAATCAGAGGTTTCCCGTCACCATAAACCTCATAGTAAATATCATATTGATCTAAATATGTATACATAACCCCTACCTTATATAACCAATCTCTTTGGCTTCTTTTAATAATGTTTCTCTAAATTCAGGATGTGAAATATCAATCAATCTCTTAACACGTTCTGAAATAGAAGTCCCTCTAAGTGACGCAACACCATATTCAGTAACCACATAATCCACATCATTTCTTGATAAACTTACCCCAGCACCTGGTTTTAAAGTTGGTACAATTTTAGAAATGACTTCCCGATCACCACTTTTGCTTTTTACAGAAGCCGTGGCATAAAGTGCAATAAAAGAACGTCCGTTTTTAGAGCGTTGAGCACCTATTGCTGTATCCGATTGACCACCAGTGCCTGAGTATTGAACCGTACCAATCGATTCTGAAGCACATTGACCAGTCAAATCTATTTCTATTGTTGTGTTAATAGAAACCTGATTGTCATTCAATCCTATTTCATAGGGATCATTCACCTTATGCCCATCTCTAATTTCGATTGATGGATTGTCATCAATAAAATCATATAATTCCCTAGTTCCCAGTGCAAAAGTACAAACTGCCTTCCCACGATTGATGTTTTTTCGTTTACCTGTTACAACACCTTGCTTCATCAGTTTCATCAAACCCGTCGTTAACATTTCTGTATGAATACCAAGATCTTTTTTATGAATCAGCGCAGCTGCAACAGCATTTGGAATCCCACCAATACCAAGTTGTATACAATCACCATCGTGGATTAAATCTGCTATGAACTGTCCAATTTTTTCATCTTTTTCATTTGGTTTCGTATCTGACAATTCTGGAATTTCATAATCAACTTCAACCATATAATCAATCTCATCCATATGGACTTCCATATCACCAAAAGTTCTTGGAAGATTTGGATTGATTTCTAAAATAACTATATCAGCTTGTTCTATGATACGTTTTTCATAAACATTACTTAGAGACAATGAAACAAAACCGTGTTTATCAGGTGGTGTTGCATTACCAATATACACATTCGCACTTTCATAATCCATTCGTTTAACAGCTGCTAAATGAAGATGATTTGGTATAAATGAGATATTGCCATTTACTTGTCCTTTTCTCATAGGTCCTGTATAGAACCACCCGTTCATTTGAAACGTATCTTTATAAGTAGCATCCTGAAAATAAGGAGCAGATGCCATTGGTAAACATGTTACAACAGATATCCTTTCAACTTTTCCATAAAGTGTATGAAGTTGTTCAAGTATTACCTTTCCTTCAGAAGCCGCTAACCCAGTCACTATTACATCACCAGAATGAATTTTACTCAGAGCTTCTTCAACAGAAACAATTTTATGTCTATAATTCATAATTCACCTCTTAAAAAAGCCAAGGCAAAAGCCTTGGCTAAAGCTTACTCACCTATTATATCATTAATACCTTTAAAGCCTATGAAACCTTCCCATCCTGCTGGCTCTTCTGGATTCATCTTTAATAAAGCCATTTCTTGAGTACCAAGTCTCTGACCATTAGAGAAGTCAATCGATCCACCAAACGGATTCGTAATTGGCGCTGATTCCATAGCTTCCATATAAGTTTCCCATGTTAAATCACCATCAACACGTTTTAAACCTTCTACGAAGAAATGAGCTGCGATCCATCCTGTCATTGCATAAGCATTGTTTGATAAATCTTCATTTGAAACTTGTGCTATCCACGTTCTGTAATCTACAATAGCAGGTTTAGTCATATCTACCCATGCGTTTGCATAGATATCAAATTGACCATTTACATCTTCTGCAACCAGTTGAGTCATTCTTTGATCTGCATTTACATAAGTCGTAAGTGTTGGTTTATGTAATCCTTGTTTTGCCATTTCTTTAGCTATTTGAGGAAATGTACCTTGAATAGCTGCGATGATTACAACATCTACATTACTATCTTTAAGTTTAGTAATTGCTGCTGAAACATCTTCTGCATTCGGTGGTACTTGCTCAGCTATAACTGTAGCATCGCTACCAGCTTGTGCTTCAATACCTGATAACAAATCTTTACCAGCATCATCATTTGTATAAACAACACCAATTGTTTTGGCTGCAAATTCACCCATAGACCAAGCTGCTAAGATTCGTCCTTCCATTGGATAAACCGGTTGTACTGGATATGCAACTCTGTCAGCACCTTCAGCGTTCTCATTGTAAAGAAGACCCGTACCAGTTGCAAAGTATACTGCTGGGATACCCGCTTCTTTGATATCATTTAAAGTTGCACCAACAATAGGTGTTCCAAAGTGACCAACGAATGCAAATATTTTCTCATCATTAATCATTTTATCTACTGCCGCTTTACCTTTTTCAGGATTAAACTCATCATCTTGATGGACGTATTCAATGGTTCTACCATGAACACCGCCACCATCATTGATCATTTTGAAATAAGCTTCTATACCAGCTTTAAATGGTACACCAACTGGTGCTAAAGGACCTGATGTTGCAATTGAGTTTCCTACTTTTACAGTTGTATCTGTTACACCTTGAGCAGATTCTGCTCCGCCGCCACAACCAACTAGAGTAAGAGATAATATTAATAATAAACTAACGATAGAATAAATTTTCCTTTTCATGTTCCCCTCCACTAATGACCACCTAAGTAGGCATCTATTAATTTTTTGTCTTGTATAAGTTCACTTGCTGGACCTTCCATACTCACTTCACCGACTTCTAGAACATAACCATAATCTGCTATCTTTAGAGTCTGTAAAGCGTTTTGTTCTACAATTAATACCGTGGTACCTTGTGCATTGATTTCTTTAATGATCTTAAAGATATCTTTTACAATCAGTGGTGCAAGTCCTAACGATGGTTCATCTAAAAGTAGTATTTTAGGACTGGCCATTAAAGCTCTTGCTATTGCTAACATCTGTTGTTCTCCACCACTAAGTGTGCCAGCAACTTGTTTTTTTCTTTCCTTTAGAACTGGAAAGTATCCGTAAACACTTTCATAGTTCTTCTTGATCTCGTGCTTGTGTTTCACTGTAAAGGCACCAATCTTCAAGTTCTCTTCAACGGTTAATTCAGGAAATACTTGTCGTCCCTCAGGTGATTGTACGATACCCTTTTGAGTAATTTTACTTGGTACCAAATTGGTAATGTTCTCTTGTGAATCACTCACTGATAAAGAAATATTACCATCAGCAACTTCCACAAGACCTGAGATAGATTTTAATGTTGTGGTTTTACCAGCACCATTAGCGCCTAGAAGTGCTACTATTTTACCTTCCGGTATTTTGATATCAATGCCTTTCAAAGCTTTGATATTACCATAGGCGACATGGAGATTATCTAATGTCAGTGCTTGTTTCATCCTCATCATCCACCTTTCCTAAATATGCCTCTTGAACATCTTTGTTGCTTTGAATTTCAAGTGGTGTGCCTTCACCAATTTTTTTACCAAATGAAATGGCGCATATTCTATCGCATACATCCATTACCAATCTCATATCGTGCTCAACTAGTAATATCGTGCAGTTGTAATTCGATCGAATCTCTTTTAAGAGTCTTGCCAAATCAAGAGTTTCTGTATCGTTTAAACCCGCAGCTGGTTCATCAAGGATAATCAATTTAGGATGACTCATTAAGGTTCTCCCTAACTCAACTTTCTTTAAAATACCATAAGGTTGTCCACCGATCAGATCGTGCATTTTATCATCAAGGCCTAAGAATTTCAAAATGTCTTTCCCGCGCTCCAATAATAGTCTCTCTTCCTCTCTAGCCTTTTTTGTTCGGAATGCATGTTGCAACACAGTAGATGTAAAATCTACATGGGCTCCGACTAAAAGGTTGTCTAGGATAGACAGCTCATGGATAAGTTCTACATTTTGAAAGGTTCTTACAAGTCCATGTGAAATAATTTGATGTGTTTTCATCGTTACCAGATTCAATAAATCATTGTTTCTACTTGCAAACATAACAGAACCCGTATTTGGTTTATAAAACTGTGTAATACAGTTAAATACAGTTGTTTTACCAGCCCCATTAGGACCTATCAACCCATAAATTTCACTTTCAAGAATATGAAAGTTCAAATGATCTACAGCTTTGATACCACCAAAAGATATGGTGAGGTCGTTAATGGTCAGACACGGTTTCTTTTTCATGATGTCTCCTTTTAAATAATTTCTTAATATCATTACCAATATAAATCAATCCGTTTGGATAGAACAAAATAACGACTATGATTAAAATACCTGTAAAAATATAAGCTAGTCCATCGACATTACCGATAATCGGCAACTGCTTTAAAATCAACTCCGGTACACCAAATACAACAATCGCTCCTAAGACCGGACCGGTAATGGTTCGCATACCTCCGATAACTATCACTGCGAGTATTTGAAGTGAGAGATTAACATTCCAGCCTGATGGATATGCAAATCTTATGAAATGTACATACAAAACACCACCGAGTGCTGCATAAAGTGTCGCAATACCAAAGGCCATTAATCTGTATTTTAATAGGTTAATGCCCATGGCCTGAGCTGCTGGTTCAGAACCTCTCATTGTAAGTAGTGCTCTACCCGACCTTGAATACACAATATTGTGAGTTATAATCATTATTGCTATCAAACACACAGCAATTAAAATATATGTCCACATTTTATCCAGTGTAAATACACCTAAATCGGGATAACCGGCATTCTTACCTGAAAAACCGCCAGTGAAAAAATCTAACTCCACGAAGACTTGTCTGAATATCTCAGCAACACCTAATGTTGCAATGGCCAAATAATAACCTTCTATTCTAAGAGATATCAAGCCAATGATTAAACCAATAAACAAAGGGATAGTTACTGATATAATCAATGACAAGATAAAAGGCAATCCTAAGTCCTGTGTCAGATAAGCAGAAATATAAGCACCCATACCCATAAATCCTGCAGTTCCCAAAGAAATCAAACCGGAATAACCTAGTAAAACATTTAAACCAATACTAACGATGCTGTAAAACATCACAGTACCTAAAACTATAATGGAAGAACTAGATATCACTCCAAGCTGTTGTAAAAATGGTGCTATGATAAAGGCTAGTCCAATTAATATATATTTCGTATATGTCTTTTTCATCATCACCACTACACTTTCTTAATACGCTTTTTACCAATCAAACCATTAGGTTTAAAGATGATAAAAATTAAAAACAATACATACAACAGCGCGCCGCCCCATGTACTTGAAACATAATATGACAACATGTTTTTTGTAAGTCCAATGACATAAGCTCCAAGAACAGGTCCATAGAAGGTTTGGAAACCACCGAGTACACAGGCAATTAAAGCATTGATTTGGACATTGTCCATCATGGAAACATTAACCGATATCGCAGGCGCTAACATCAAGGCAGACAATGCACCTAACGATGCTGCTACTGCCCAAGCCCCCATGGTCACTGTTTTTGTCGGTACACCCATTAATTGTGCAGTTTCCTCATTGGATGCGGTTACTCTGACTGCCAATCCCCATTTGGTTTTTTGTAGGAAATAGAACAATGCCAACATCAAAGCTATTCCAACTGAAATATTTAAGATGGCATTGTAAGTCACACTAGCTCCAATAATCTCTACTGATCCTTGTTTGATAAATCTTGGGAAAGACATAGGGCTAGAGCCAAATATCATAGGAGCAATTCCTAAAAATAACATGATCAAACCAAAAGTAATCATTTGTCTTGAAATCGGTGATATGTTCTTACCATGTCTCATAATACCTACATCGACTAAAATACCCGTCATAAATGCACTCAACATACCAACTAGTAGAGCTACTATTGTTGGTGCACCTGTTTTAAGCAAAAAGAATGTGGCAATAAAAGCATTAAACATTCCTATAGAACCTTGAGCAAAATTTGTCATTCGACTTGTTCTAAAAATAATGATAATACCAAGAGCAGCAAGTGCGTACACACTACCGGTCTCTAAAGAACTGAATAGCAATTGTAAAAATGTACTCATGTTATTTCCCCCATTTGATGACATTCGCAGCCCAGACATAACCAATACCCGCAGCAATCATCAAGACATTTGATCCTGGTTTTACTTTCTTTTGTTCCAATCCTAGTTTTAATGATAAAATTTGATCCACCTGACCAATATGACCATACTCTTCTAAATAGATAGTTTGTTCTTCTGAAAGACCTAATTCATCTAACATGAAGTGATGCATAGATCTCTTAAAGTGTAAGATGGCCACATAATCCAAATCACTTCTTTCTAAGTTCGATTTTTTTAGTGCTTCATCTATACATTCAAACCAGTTGGTCATTGATACATCATTTAACTTATTTTTCATATGTTCTGAATCTAAAAGTGTTAATGATTGATAAGCCGTTTCAATATTTTCATTTGTTATCGGCTCATTGATACCACCTATTTTTACACCAGCATCTCTAGATAAAGAACCATCTGCAATAATATGTGTGCCTAGCAGTAGGTTTTCAGTCTGATTGCTCTGAAGTATTATCGCTCCGGCACCAGCAGACAAGTTATACATCATAGACATGCTCTTGTCTTTAAAATCTACAAAATCACCATTTCTATACCCACCAACAATCATTATCGTTTGGATATCATCATCACTCGACAACATATCTTTTGCAATTTTCATAGCTGATACAGTTGTACAACATCTGTTTTGCAAATCAATTCCCCATGCATTGATGGCACCGATTTTATCCTGAATATAAAGAGCTGATGTTGTTAAAGGATACTCTTTCCATTCTTCTCCCATACATAAAATAACATCAATATCTTCTGCCTTGGTAGATGAATTCTTAAGTGCATCTAAAGCTGCTTTGACACCCATCTCCTGAGTGCCATCATTTTTTCCAGGAATACGTTTTCCTACGAGCCCTAATTTGTCTATCACAGCAGATTCAGTCCAGTTACCGTTTGTTAAATCAGAAACGTCCTTTGCCGTCATCACATATTCAGGCAAATAAATCCCTAAGCCTGTGATACCAATATGTTCATTCATTAAAGTCTCATGCCTCCATTAGCTGATAAATTATGTCCAGTGACATATGACGCTTCATCACTTGCTAAGAATAATGCTGTATTGGCTATTTCTTCAGGTTCTCCTAAACGTCCAAGCATTGTCATCTTTGCAAACTTATCCAAAAGTTCTTGTGGTACAGTTTTCAAAATATCCGTCATGATATAACCTGGAGAAATAGTATTTACTCGTACAGAAGCACCTTTTCTTGAAAATTCCTTTGCCCATGTTTTAGTTAATCCATACAACGCTGATTTTGTAGCGGCATAATTCGATTGACCTACGTTACCATATTCACCAACGATTGATGCAATATTAATAATTGAACCATTACCACTTGCCATCATCATAGGACCAATGTATTTCGTTAAATTGTAAACGCCATTCAAATTAACATCTATGACTTTATCCCACATATCATCTGTCATTTTATGAACTAAAGCATCTCTAGTAATTCCTGCATTATTAACAAGTACATCGATTGTATATGATTTTTCAAGTTCCTCAATAAATGACTTAACAGCTTCTCTGTTTGTAACATCTACTTCATATCCAACAACATTATTCAGTTCATATGTAAGTGGCATCATATCCACTGCTACAACAGTTGCTCCTTCTTTTACAAATCGTCTGACGATTGATTCGCCTAAACCCTTTGCTGCACCTGTCACTAATGCAACTTTATTTTCTAATCTCATATTAATCCTCCTAAATGTAAGTGACTACTTACATACATATTATGATTAAATAGAAACTTTGTCAACGACAAAACTTAGACATATGTGTACTTTTTCCAGTAGTTTAAGACAAGACAGCCCCTTACAGTCGGCTTATATCAACAACTAAGAATAATAACCACCTACTTTTTCTAATCGTGATTAGAATTGAATCAAGGAGTCAAACTCTTTATTCTCACAAAAACAACAACAAGGTCAAACATGATGTTCGACCTTGTAAACTTAAAACCAATTATTCTCTTTCTTGATAAGCTTCATTAAATTCTTGATTTGCCTGTCTTTTATGTCTTCGACCGATTCTCTATAATAACTCACAAAATCCTCTTCATCGTATCCATGTGATTGAATGTATAGTTTATTATTGAGATCCTCAAATTCCAAACAATCTAAGAATAAGAGTTGATACATCATTTTTAAATCGCTATCTTTACGTTTCTCAAGATTGTATTTGATGCCACAAAATTTTCTTGTTCCTTTAACTTTTGACAATCTCTCCAATTGTCCCAAGTAATTTTCTTTAACTCTATCTAAAGAAGCTCCACTGTTATATTGACATACCGATAGAAACTTGTGTTTCCTGATATGTTTTATAACCCATTTTAGTATATAAAGCAGTTGCCTTATTGTTTGCATTCCATACTTCTAATTTTACATTTTTTACTTCTAGATTATTAAGATAATCGTGGGCTACAGTTAACAAATAATCCGCTAAACCTTTTTTTCTATAATTCTTATTAACAAATAGATCCTCTATCCACCATTGATTTTTATCTTCATAATCCTCATTAACAATTAGTATATTAGCAATAATATCATCACCATCATATAAGCCGAATGATTTTAATTGATTTTCACTTTTTAAATTGTCTATTTTATCTAAGGTATAAACCGTTGAAAAAACAGTTGAATGTTCTTTTATAAATATTTCTGTAGATTCAGTCGTATTAAGATTGTCTTCAATTAGCTGATACTCATTCATTTCTGGAACATCCACGATGTTATCCAAAGAATGTTCTAATACCAGCATTCCTTCGTCTCGAACAAATCCATCTACAGTTGAATAGAAATCAATACTCGCTTGATCATGACTGAAACAACAGTTGTAAACTCTTCCATCGATATCTGGATAGTTCTTTGCCTTCCATTTTCTCGCTACTTCAATTAAGTGATTAGCAATCTCTTTTTTTATTTCCTCATTGTTGTGATCAACAGTCATTTCAATAAAATAGTTCACTCTATCAGCCTTTAGAATCTTAGATGCCATTGACTCATAGATATAACCACATCCTAATGTTTCATTTTCTTCGTTTAGTGCAATAAATTCATTTCTTATTTTCCCTTGTTTAAAATTCATGTGCCTCCTACAGCTATTGCTTTTAATATTAGTATAATTCTTAAAAAGATCTCAATCGTTCTTTAAATAAAGTACTATTATGTTCTACATATCTATTTTACATTATTTACTCTTTCTTTAGTTTAATGACTATACAACGTCTTTTCCATTTTCATCAATGAACTTTTTAACCTATAACCATTGTCCTTACATTTGGTCAATAGTTGATGGTCTGAGAACATAATTTTTAATTCATCTTGTATTGGATGCAAATATTTTTCTAATGAAGCCAAAGATGCTTCCAAATGATCCTCTGGATTCTTTAAATAATAGTGTGAACATCCTGGGAAGTTTGTATCAAGTTTACACTCTCCGATTATCTCTCCTGATGTCAAAACAAATTGAATATCAAATCTATGTCCATTTGACTCAAGTGGACTAGAAATATTTATTGCTTCTACAGGGTTATTTTCATTTTTCTTTATTAAATCGTTAATATCTATGGAGAACTGATGCTTTTCTCCAGTTTCAACAAACTGATGTTTTTTATAAAGAGTAATCGCTGGTATGTTATTTTTTATAACGCTTAATGTTATTTTACTTGAACCCATATTTGAACTGAATTTTTCCATCTCTTCGAAAAGTTTTTGACCTAAACTATTTCTACGATATTCTTTTAGTATGGCAATCTTTGATATATGCACATCTCCTTCAAGAATTTTAACATATGAAAAGCCAACCAGTTCATGTTCAACTGCCACTACCCAATAATGTAATTTCAGCATATCTTTAAAAAAGGTTTCATCATAGGGCTCAGCAGGAAAACAACTCAAATTCAGTTTTTCCATTTGCTCTAGAGTAATATTTTTGGGATTCTTAAAAATTTCATATTTCAAAACAATCTCCCTTTACTTGGTCCTTTTCTTTCTTGACCACAGTCCTAAACATTGTGGTAATGCTGCCCAAGGATTCTCTTTCCAATCGTATAACCTGCCATTGTCTCTGTTTCTTTCCTCTACTGAATCATAAATATAATCATATTTGATGAAATCCTGAGAAGAACTATTAAATTCACTCATCTCCTTTATCTCAAATGATGAGTTTACTAGAGAGTTCATAAAGTCTTCCATTCGCCATGCATATTCATTAACACCATCATCCGAAAACGGTCCGACCTCTTTGTATTCTTTGACTATTTTTATTTCACTATCACAATCATCAAATGGTCGAATCATCGGATGTGTTTCGAAGAATATATAAGATCCTTCTGCTTTTAAAATTCTATTAAAACTACTATACATTGATTGTAAATCGGGTATCCATACATGAACACCATTCGATGTGTATACCAAGTCGAATGTATCGTCTTTCAATTTATCGAGACTCATACTATCGTCACATACAAACTCTATATCCCAGTTTCTTTTATCCGCTATCCTCTTTGCGTTTTCTATTTGTTTATCCGAGATATCAACGGAACAAACCTTGGCTCCTAAAAGATGAAATGCAAAAACCGCTGTATTGTCACCACTTGATGGTACACATATATTTAGTCCTTTTAAACTTGAAAAGCTTTTCTTGATAAATGCTAATACTTTAGGCGGAAATGCAATTTCCGGATTTTCTATTATTTGTTCTATATAAAAATCTGCGTTTTCATACCATTTATCAGCACTGTTATTCCAGTATTCTGCAGTCTTATTATTGTTCATATATATTCTCCAATCAAATTGCTTTAATTTCTAATCACATCTATCTGTTGTTCATCTTCAACACTCATAAAACCAAACCGATTGTATAACTTAATCGCATGTTCATTGGTTTCATCCGCTGCTAAGAAACCTCGTACTGCACCTTTATCTAAACCATAAGAAATGGCCATATTAAATAAAGTTTTCCCATAACCTAAGTTCTGAAACACACTGTTAACCGCTATTTCTCTAATCCAAAGAATAGGACCTTTTTCACTTTCTAGAGCATATACCGCTACACAAACAATACCAACAATTTGGTTATCTACTTGTAAATAAAGCACATTGCTGTCTCTTGCAGAAGATAAACTTTCTAAAGAGCCATCTATCCATTTTTCCATCCACTCTGTTGTTTGACCAGAAAAACCTCTACTCATGTCTTTACAAGATAAAGTCACCAAAGAAGCTTCTTCAGCTTGCTCTCTTTTCAAAATGTTATAAGTGACAGAAGCTTCAACACTCAACTTGTTGCATACAAAGTCATTCCAAATAGCATAGATATTAAAGTCATTATCCTTTAAAATATCAACCCAATCTTTAGGAATAAATGTTAATAAAGCACTGTGTTTATCCATATGTTTTAATAAATCATAAACATCACTCGCAGCATAATGATACTCATTTATCTGTTGTTCAACATTGTAGCCCAAAAGCAAAACAAAATAATCACTTTCATCAAATACCACATAGTCTTTGATATCCTGATATCCAATATATTTTAAAGATGTATGACTTAACGTCTCACTCTTTCTTTTTATTCTCTCAAATTCTCTCTTATTCATAAAACCTCTTCGATACATATACGCCTCTAACAACTTCTTTACACCATTCAACCCAGATTTCAGCTGGATTTAATGTGTACCCCAAATGATGCCATAATGGCAATACCTCAACTTTATCAAGACTACTCCAGGCCCTAATTTGATAAACCTTTTTTTCTTTTGCCCACTTCTCTGCTTCTAATATTAATCTAGATCCAATACCTTTTCTTTTATGATCGTCATCTACTTTTAAGACATCTATAAAGACTTCAGAAACGGTATCTAACGGAGTCGGCAATTGTTTTTTATAGACCGAAACAAATCCAATAGGTCCTTCATCATAAGCTATTAGTGTATAACCATCAGTACCTTTATGAAGATGTTTCCCTGCCCAATCACCATACTTTTCATTTAATAGGATTTCTAAGTCATCATCTAATAGTTTATAAATCATAAATCTCCTTTTCATAATAGACTATGGTCATATTATCCTGTATATGAGCGAACTTACCTGTCCTTTTATAACCTAAAGACTCATACAACTTACATAATCCCTCTTCTTGTTCTATCGTATCTAAAGTCCACTTGTTTACCGAAAACATATTTTCTAGTATTTCAAATGTTTCTTTTGCATAACCATAACCTTGGTGGTTAGGCAAAATAAAGATTGGACTGATTCTGCAAATATCACCAACGATAACTCTTACAGCTCCGACGATGTCATTATCAACTGTTATTAAATAATACTCCGTGTTAACTTGATCAAATCGCCTATAAATATCTTCTATCAATTCATTGGCTGGATTTGTATAATAGTCCCTATACTTTTCTAATAACGGTTTGAAACAGATAATTTGCATATCTAATATGGATTGACAATCTGTTCTTTTAGCTCTTATGAGTTTTATCATTTTATATCCTTAATCACGAATAGTTACACCTTAAGTCTATCATATCAGATTATGATTATTTATAGATAAAATAATAGAAAATGTTTTCACCTATATTTTGGTATTTGAATATCAGTATCCACATCATTTTATTGCTGATACATAGACAAAACAAAGAAAAATGAGTATTGCTACATTTAAGTGTTTAGCCAATTCGGATGCCAATATCAAAAAGCGATTTAAATAACTTGAATAAGTAAATATAAACAAAACCATGTTCATCCGAACATGGTTTTTACTTGCATCTATATTCTTATTTCCTCACTTTGAGTAATAGGACATCCTATTAATCGAATAATTTTATCTCCTAAGCGACTGGCTTCTTGCAGATCATGTGTTACCATAATAACTGTCTTTTTATCAAGGCATATAAGTTCCTCTAATAATGTCATAAGCTGGTCTTTCAACTCATCATCTAAGCCTTGGAACGGCTCATCCATCAATAAAATATCATGCGGCATCGAAAAGGCTCTTGCTAAAGAAACTCTTTGTTTCATGCCACCACTTAATGTATTTGGATATGCGTTTCTGAATGCAGTCAGCTCCACCTTGTTCAAAAAAAACTCTATACGCTCTTTCAGTATCTCCTCGGGTAGTTTACCCTCCAGAACATATAAAAGATTCTCCTCTACGGTCAACCAAGGAATCAAACGACTTTCTTGAAATACGTAAGAAAGCTTCTTATTCTCCAAGCCAATAACAGCACCACTATACTTGCCATCCAGTTCAGAAAGCATCTTAAGAATCGTTGATTTACCACAACCTGATGGTCCAAGCAGACAAGTTACCTGCCCTTCTTCAAAATCAATTGAAAAGTCTTCCATTACTTTTAATTGACCAAAAGACTTATGAATATTTCTAAGTGTTATCATTAAATCACCTTAAATCTTTCATAGTACTTAACCTTCTTAATCAAACGTTTTGTTATAATCTCAATACATAAACTACAGATGATGATTAAAAACGTCCAAGCAAAGACATGGTCATAATCCATCCACACTTTACCATCATATAACTGTTGTCCAACTGAATCATTAATAAAAGCAATAACTTCTGCTGCAATTGTACCTTTCCAACAGATACCTATACTCGTTAAAACACCTGCAAACAAATAAGGCAAAGTACTCGGTAAATATAGTTTTTTGAGTTTCCTATGAAATGGGACTTTATAAATAGTAGACATACTAATAAGCTCTGTGTCTACCATCTTATAACCTTCTACAACATTGTAATAAATAATTGGAAAGCATAACAGTATGCCACAAAGACTTGGCACCCAAGCATCTTCAACTAGAATAATCAAAAGAATAATAAAAGAAACAACTGGCGTTGATTTTATAGCTATAATGATAGGTTGTAAGGTTTTGTAAACAAGTTCATACATACCTGCTAAAATGCCTAAAACAACTCCTAGTCCTATACCGATTGATAATGCAATCAGCACTCTAATGATACTAGATAAAAGAATTTTATATGTCAGGGCCGTACTTAAAAGTGAAATCAGTACTTTCCCTGTATCTAATGGCGAAGGAACATAGAATTTATTGGCGATAATTGATAATATCCACCATAGTGCTATCCAAAAGAGAAGGATTAAAAATCCTTCTCGTAGTTTATTTTGCTTCATAGAAGAACGAATCCTCTGGCATTGAACCACCAATTGATTTTGGATCATACCCTTTTAAAATCTCATAGAATTTCATAACAGACTCTTTTGATGTTTGTGCATCAATTAAAGTAATGTTACAGTTTGGAATTGCTTTTGTTGCTAAAGCAGCTTTTGGTAAGATACCAAATTTCTCTACTAATAAACCAGCATCTACTGGTGAAGCATTTACAAATTCAACAGATGCTTGATACTCAGCCATAAATGATGCAATCACTTCTGGATTCGCTTCAGCATATGCTTTATTCACAATAATAGCACCCATTGGTAAAACAGAACCACCCGTTACTTTTTCCCATTCTTTTGTAAGGTCTAAAGCGATTCTTACGTCTGAATTTCCAAGAAGTGTTGATGTTACAAATGGTTGTGGCAACAATGCAAGAGCTGTATCACCAGCAGTTGTTGTTGTTGCCAACTCACCATGTTCTACTGCATATTCAACAGTTACATCATCCGTTAAACCATTTTCAGCTAAAACATAGTTTAAGATATATTCTGGAGAAGCACCTTTTCCCGAAGATCTTAAAGTTTTACCTTTTAAGTCCTCAATACTTTGAATTTCTTCACCATTTTCTAAGACATAAAGTACACCCAGTGTATTAACTGCTAATAATTGTACTTGTCCTTCTGTTTTTACATTTAATATTGATGCTAAGTTAGTTGGTACAGCAGCAATTTCAACTTCACCTTGTACAACTTTACCAATGATTTGATCAGGTGCACCCACAAGGTCAAATGTATAATCAACCGCGCTGGTATCTAACTCATCATTTTCCATCATTTGAACCATACCAATACCTGTAGGTCCTTTTAGAGTCGCAATTCTTAACTCCGCTCTTTCAACTGGTGTTTCAGTTACTTCTTCAGTTACCTCTTCAGTTGTTTCTTCTGCAGATGCATCTTCAGCATTTACTGCCGAATTATCCACTGCATTGTTTGTGTCGTTTGAACACCCGATAACCATCATTACCGAGATGATCATAATCCCTATTAATATTAGACTTTTTTTCATTTAATGCCTCCTAAGATGTGAAGTTTATTACCCTTGATTTCCAACATTTGATTCTCAATTAGTTTATCAAATACTCTGTATAAAGT
>Ga0209272_10001161_pt1 | contig 17537 bp, 15 predicted proteins | sample tdDd002_FD_187125 | JGI IMG/M metagenome (GOLD analysis project Ga0209272, IMG submission 187125) | Marine sediment microbial communities from the Atlantic coast under amendment with organic carbon and nitrate - tdDd00.2 (SPAdes)... | ecosystem: Environmental > Aquatic > Marine > Coastal >... | reverse complement strand
GGTTACTTGGCGGGTTATCAACGGTAACTTTTGCCAGTTTAGGCTTCATATTTCTACTTAGCGGTAATCAAGCGCTTGCATTCTTTTGCCTTATATTATGTGTTGCCATCGCCCCCTATATTCTATTAAACCTCGGTGCATTTGGCCGAGCAAGAAAAGTGTTTATGGGCGATGCTGGCAGCATGCTTATTGGTTTTACAGTCATTTGGCTACTACTACTCGCCAGCCAACAAGATAGCAACCCTCCTTTACGACCTGTGACGGCACTTTGGCTAATTGCAATACCACTTATGGACATGACTGCGGTAATGATTCGCAGAATTAAACGGGGCAACTCACCATTTAAGCCAGACAGAGAACATCTGCATCACATTTTTCAGCGTGTTGGATTAAATTCAGCGCAAACATTAGCTGTCATTTGTTTATCTGCTGTAACACTATCTACAATTGGTATTTTAGGGGACTTATTCAATGTACCTGAATACATCATGCTAGCTGGCTTTATTCTTTGCTTTGGCACCTATTTATTAGTACTAAGGCATGCTTGGAAAATCACTTCAGGAATAAAACTACTCTTCAAACTGAAGTAAATCGATCACTATTGAGGACATTATGAAAACGAAAATCACTTTGGCTATTGCTGTATCCTTACTCGCTGGTTGTGCTCAAATGGACACCAACTACAAACAGAATGCTCGACTAAATGAAATAGAATTAAACCAAAGACTCATCTCTTCCCAGCTAGGTCTGACAAACGCAACAATGCCAAAATACCTACCTTACATGGACGGCATTACTTTAGGCAACCCTAACGCACCATACGTTATGATGGAATTCACCGATCTACAATGCCCATTCTGTGCCAAGTTTCAGACGGAGACATTTCCTGCCTTTAAAGAGCGCTATATTGACACAGGTGAAGTATTCTATGTAGCTAAAGAGCTTCCATTGAAACAACTTCATCCAGAAGCAACCGGCGCTGCAGTTGCCTTACGATGCGCAGAAGAGCAAAGCAAAGAAGCCTACACTCCTTATAAAACAAGTATTTTTGAAAGCAAAACACTTGGTAATGACTTCTATCTTAGTAAAGCCAAAGAGCTAGCTTTAGATGAAAGAGCATTTGAAGTATGCTTAAGCAATAGTAAAACTCTTGATGCAGTAAATACATCGTATAAATATGCATTTGGTTTAGGCCTAACTAGCACACCTTCTTTCATTTTTGGTAAAAACCACAAAACATATATGTCCGACTTTTTCATCCTAAAAGGGGCTCTGACTGAGTTGCATATTGATGAAGCACTTAAAGGTCTTAAAAATAGTCAACTTTAAGATTATTTGACCATTTTCAATTAATATCACCGAAAAAGTCACGTATTTTATTTTGTTATTCAGTGAAGCCACCACTTAACGTGGTGGCTCATTTAAATAGATAATGTTACTTACAGCTTTAACTATTACGTACCTTTCTCAACAAGCGGAACCCTAAAGTTTCGTTTTGCAAATCCAAACTTAGGATATAGAAAGTCTGCTTCTTTCTGCACCTTTGCAGCTTTTTCTTTTTCACCCAAAGCAAGATAAGCAAACAATAGATACCTATAATTTGAAACTCTAGGTGTTGACAGGTTTTCTACTTCAATCCATTTGACATACTGGCGCACTCTAGACTCACTTTTAGAGTTAATAGCGTTGACAATATATTTCTCACGATAGATATGATTATAGTTATACCCCAAAACTGGATTTTCTTTTAAAAAGATCAATTCTTCTGGATTAGTTTTCTTGTTTTCAACATAGTCAATCAATTTAGCATTCGCATAGACAACCGAAGCAAGCATTGTTGTGGTAACTAATACTGACACAACTCCTACTCCAACAAAACTAAATCCGCCCACTTTTGAAAGGCCTATTAGGTTATTATCGGAGTCCACTCTATTCTCATCTATTAAACGAATAAGCACAATCAGCACAAACAAATGCACATATGAATGATAAATTGGATATTCTAATAATATATGTAACGCTATCGGCACCAATAGGGCCATCATGGCAAGTCGCTTCCCTAAGCTGACCTTCTTTATGCAATAAACTAAGTAGCCTATAAAGAATAGCATTGCAGAGAGAGATAGCACCCCCCCTTCTACAAACCAATACAACAACTCGCTGTGCGGGTGAGAAAGATTATGATTACCATAAAAATCAAAGTCACCATTTTTATACCATAATGCTGTTTTATGAGCATATTCATACATAAACCTCTCAAATCCAACACCAGTCCAGAAGTTATCGGCAGCAAGTTTAATCACTTGGGGATATATATGCTCACGGCCACTCTTTTCAAACAGCCCCCTATTAAGTACTGGTGGGGAAATCTGTTCCTGATGTTGAACTTCAGCACTTTGTGCAGAAGAATCAAAAATCGTATTGAAATAACCACGGCCAAAAACAACAGCGCTCGACAAAATAAATACTGATAACCACACCTGTACTGACTTGGTCTTTATATTATTAATTAGGGCAGGGAGAAATAGAACAAAAACTATAGTGGCACCTAAAAATCCTGTTCGAGAAGCGGTACTATAAATAACAAACACCAACAATAAAGATGACATACATGCAACGCATCTAATTATGTTACTCTTTCTCTCAAAAGTAGCTAGCCATATACTAATAGCAAACCCTGTGGCTAAAAAAGAACCTAGTACATTTTTTTGTTGAAATATACCAAACACCTGATTTGCACCTAATGGCGACTGTATAGCTCCCCAAACGGCTTGCAGAAGTGTAGCCAACAATATGACAAACAGTATCTCATTTGTTTTTAGCTTGTATTGATAAGTAGCAAAGAAAAACAATAGTGCGAAAGCAATCATCAAAATACGAGGTAAAAAAGCAATAATATCAGACTTAAAATACAATAATGGCAAGAGTAAAACCATCACAATACATAATATAGGAGTAAACATCTTTCCATACGTGACAGACATACGTTTAAAAGAAAGAATACATGCTCCAAAAACAACGACACTTGCTCCAACCAATGTTGCAACATTAAAAGGCATTGAACGCCCTGACTCGCCAGTGTTTAACATATAGAAACAACCGGCTAATAGCATCATTAATGCCAAAAGCCATGTAATCAAATTAACACTTCTAATACTCGCATTACCTTTAGAGAACACAGCCCCCCCTTATATAAAAGCGAGCACTACTCAACGGTGAATGCTCGCTCATATCAATAATATAAATGACTACTCTTTAATCTCGATCGGAAAACTAAATACTTTTTCAACTGAGTTTGAAAACTCATCAAGATCAGTTGTACTTCGTAATATCCTAGGGGTAATAAGTATTACCAATTCAGAACGAGAAAACGAATCTGTATGTCCAGAAAATAATCCACCTATTAAAGGAATATCCTTTAAAATTGGCACACCGTTATGCCCTTTACTTTTATCCTCCTGCACTAAGCCACCAAGAATAGCCGTCTTACCATCCCCAACCATCACCTGTGTCGTCACTGAACGGTTAGTGATAATGGGGTTAAGCGTAGCGGGGCCTTTCTCAGTATTACTTACTGACTGAGCCACTTGAAGTGCAATAATACCGTCAGAGTTAATTGTAGGTGTCACAGAAAGGTGTATACCCGTATTACGATATTGAACCTCTGTGGTTTTATTGCCACCATCTGATACGGTTTGACCTACCTGAACTGGCACTTGTTTTCCAGAGTTAATCGAAGCCGACTGGCCATCTTGCACAACAATATAGGGACGAGAGAGTACTTTTACATCCTTCTTCTCTTCTAGCATTTCCATATTTATTGTTGCGGCCCCAACAATAGCCTCAATACCTACCCGGCCACTAAATGGCGTCATGTTTATTTTACCGCTTTTACCGTTGTCTTTAGCACTATCAACTACAAGGCTTGTAATACCCGCCTTAAAGTCATCACTTAAATCTACTTCAGCAATAGTTACATCTAGCGCGACTTGTCCAGGTAATTGGTCGAGCTTTTTGAGCAACGACAGTAAATTCTTATATTCTGATGAAGTTGCATTAATTAATAGAGAGTTCTGAACCTTATCTACACTAATTTTTACATTTCCAAAAGACTTGGAGTCTTTTATTACTACTCCGCCGTCTTTAGAGCCCCCACCAAAAAAAGATGATAGTGCTTCATTTATATCAACTGCCTTAGAGTATTTAGGCCTAAATATATAAAACGACGGTTTATCACCAGTTGCTGGTTTATCTAGCTTTTCTGCCCAGTCGACAACCCTCTCACCAATCGTTCGATTTGAAGAGTAAACAACAATAGCATTTTGACTTTCGATAGGGACTAAAGCAGTATCACCGCTTGATCCTACGCGCAGCCCTTCCTCTTTCAACAAGGAGCTAATGTTTTTTATAATATCATCTACCGACACATAAGATATATTGAGCATACGAATATCGCGTCCCTTAATAGCCGGAACATCAAGCATCTGAACTAATCGTTGCACACGGATTACTTCATCTCTTACCCCTTCAACTACCATTAGTTTTTGATCATCATATGCATAAACTGAGGCATCAGATAATTTTGTTACAATACGACTTATACCGCCACTAGAGTTATAAACGTATGGGATAAGCTGAATAATTTTGCCTTGAACGTTGGGAATGTCAGACTCTTCACTACCAATGCCAATTGCGGTATTCGCTTTCGTACTACTATCTTTTTTTGAGAAAAATATAATATTGTCTTTACTCGAAACTTGAATTTTCCGTTCAGATAACAGATTCGAAGCCAATGTAAACAGTTCTGTTCTTGTTACAGGTTGTTGCAAGTTAAGAATCACCTTTTCACGATTTTTTTCTACTTCCGGAGACAAGACATAATCTAAGCTCAATAGATCTCCATAAACGTGATGAATGAAGTCAACAATACCAATTTCATCAACCGATACCGTAATTTTAGACTCGCTAGCAAACTTAGGTACTTCATTCGGTGCTGGAATATCTATATCAACTAACGAAGGTAAGCTTGGAAGTTGCTTGCTTTCAAATTCTTTTTGCGCCTGCTCTACTGCGCTTCCAACCTCTGGACTCAGCTCTTTCTCTTTTTCTTGAGCAAGAATGGATTTGTTTACAGAGAAACTTTGATCGGAAGAGTCAATAGGAAAGGACTGCTTATCGGTAGACGCACAACCAGCTAACGTAGCCATAAGCGAAGCGCATATAAGTGTTCGTTGAAACTGTTTCAAAATAGGTGCCCTTATGCCTTATTTGTTCTTAAAAATATTAAAATGCAGTTCTTTCGAACCATCTGTAAACGAAAGCGATGTCGCTGAAATATCTATTAGTGTATAACCCAACACCTTGTCTCCAACCCGAAGCGTTGCACGCTCACTACCTGTATCTGTATCATAAACGAGCAATGCCAAATAGATACCATTGATACTAGAAATGGTTCTAACAAACACTTTAGCTTGGTCTAAATATATGATAGCTGGCGCAGACTCATTATCATCTTCTGGAATTACTTCTTTTGGCTCATATTTTATTCCATAAAGATCCGCCAATAATTTTGCAGATAAGTGAACGTCTTCATTCGAGTCTAGAGTAATAACCTTCACAGCCGAGTTCTCGTTATTTTTTTCTGGAATAGTAGCATTAACATAGAAGTAAAAATGCAACAGAGCCAATACAAAAGAAAATGCAATTGCCGATGCTACTCTATTTATCATTTTTCACCACCATTACTAACAATTGCATATTAGCTTTAAGCTTACTTCCTGCTCTATTAGGCTTAGCAAGTACAGTGTCTTCAACAAAAAACTTTTTTTTATGGTTTTCAATGCTATTAAAAAACGTAGAGATACCTTCAACGTCACCTTCGATGTAGATTTTCAACGGCAAAATATTTATCGTACCGGATTGAAACTCCCCTAATCGTTGGTTTAATAGTTTGACATCAGCGTCATTCGCTAACTTCTTTATTAAACTAAGAATATCGGAAGATATTAGTGATGGATTACTTCCTTGAAAAGACCGTGATAACAAGGTTTTTCTATTTTCACTCAATAAATCAAACGATTGCTTTATATCTAGTTCTCTATCTTCCAGGTTGGAGAGCTTCTCCACCATGAACAGGTTTTGCTCAATCTGCTGTTTCTGTAATTCAACATCAGCTAACCAAGGCAGCACAAATACCTTTACTAATAGCAACACAGATATTGCTATAACGCCTACGATATTGCGCTCATTCATTCTCTAACTCCCGAAGTTAATACCGCCTCATTTTTCAACACTAATTCGATAACAAATCGCTCATTGCCAGAGCGAGCCGTTGTCACCGTGCCATCGAGTTTAACACTGCTAAACTCTTCAATATTAACTAGCATTTCAAGCACTTTTGTTGCTGATGGTGCCAATCCATATATCTTTGCCACATTCCCATTAAGCCGGAAGTTAGTTAATCGCGTCTCTGTCTCCATCAAAGCAGGATGCAATAACTGATAAAACAAAATGGCTCCTGGGTAGTTATCATTCAAGCGATTGTAGTATTGATTGCTACTTTCAATCTCCTTAACCTTTAACTCAATCATGGATATTTCACTGATCAATTCTTGTTTCGTCGAAATTTCACTTTGTACCACCCCCAATTGATATTCTTGATAGAAGCTAACAAAAGATGCGTATAAAGCCAAACTAGAACAAAAAACAGTGGCCGGCCACTTCAGATTAAGCCAGTTAATTTGTGATAGCTTCTCTTGCTTTGGATTATATAGTCCGATCAATTGGTATAAAGACAGATTGTCTAACTCACAACTGATTACACGCAAATACTCTTCATTAGAAAGCATATGCACTGGCTCCGGTTCAACCACCCCTGATAGCTCCAAAAACCGTTCAACCGTTGGTACGAGAGGGCTTTTAAATGTACTGAACTGCTTTCCTTCATCTCCTAGAAAAAAAAGCACATCACTTTCTGTTGCTAATATGCGATGTCCAGACGAACGAGCATACAAAGCCAACAAGTAACTTTCAGGTACTACAAATGTACATTTATCAAATCTATCAGTAAGAGCACATGCGATCTGCCAATAAGTCACTACGTAACCTGACTCATTTTTACCTGTAATAGACCAAAATAGTTTTTGTTGGATTAAAGAGGCTTTAGCCACCTCTGCTTTGATTACCTTGTATAAATGATAAAGGTTCTTAATTGGATAGCATTGTGTACTTTCTAGGTAGTGATGCCTAGCAACTATAACTAATGGGACTCGACCTGTCACACTATCTACAGGTAGTGTTTCTTTACTATCAGTAAAAGCGAGTAACTCTGAGGAGTAATAGAATGGTGAAACAAACCTTCCCAGCACACCAAATTTCATATTAAACTTAATTTCCAACTTGATACTCCGCTATAAAAAACGGCCTTGCGGTGGCCATCCCTCTCACTATGGTAAAATGTCTATTGTATTGACTATGACCAACCTTTGCAGACAAAGACATCGTCAATCGCCTGCTCGGGTATGCATCTTCCTCATTAGATACACTTTTTTTCACATTAAGCTCACTATCTTCCCCAACCTTTTTCCGCTCTACGCCGTATAAGCTAGCTAATAGATGGCTGGGAGCATATTTAGTTATGGGTGTTCCCGCACCAAAAAGTGCAGCATTATCCTTGATAATTTCAAACACTTGACCAGAAACGCCTTTAATATTTCTCAGTTCAGATATATGTTGTATATGGTCATTCCGTGGAAAGCCCGTCACATTGTAATCCATAGCTTCAGCACCATTTAGACGCTGAAAATCATCTTTATCCATCCAATCCAATATACTATCAACAGCGATGTTGGTATCCTTCTCTGAAATGCCGTTAGACAGTAATACTCGCCGTAAAGACTTTCTATCTGTTGGGATCAGTGACAAAAGCCCTGACTGATCCTGTAATGTCACTTGCACTCCTTCAAAAGTAAACTCAGCACCAAAAAAATTTAAGTCTAGAGGCAAGTCTACTCGCTCGAGACGACTTTCAGTGACCCCCAGTAACCAAATTGGAGATGTCAGCAACTTCTGTAACAAAATAGCCTGTGATGTATCGACTGCTTTTTTTGCAAGAAAATAATCATTCTGTAGCTTTTGCTCTTTAATCAGCATTCTGCTTTGATAACTAACAACAGTGACCAAAACCCCTAGAATAGCCGAAATCAAAAGCACCATAACCATCGCTGCGCCGGACTGACTTTTCGTTGTTTTTATGACCATTTAGCGTGCTTCGTCCTCACTTCCACTAAGATAAAACCATTTCCGCGATGGATCCTGATTATACAGCTTTATTTTCCGTCTTAGCGTTTTTTGCTCCGCATCATCTTTCTCTCGATATGATGCGGTCAATTCAACCCAACTAGGAATCATTCCTGTCTCTCTGCCTTTATACGTAGCAAACCACTTTTGTAGCTGACCCAAGTTTTGCAAGTTTTGAGACGCATTAGCTAACTGTTGATCTGCGTAAGATGCCCACCCAAAATATTGAATATTAAAGGATTCCACATTAGGTAATAGCTCCAAGTATTCGGTACATATTCCTGGTTCGACAATATCTTCTGTAGGCAAAAATCCTAAGATTTCCTTTTCACAATAAACAAGCTTTTTATCTCTTACTCCAACCCAAATAAGGGCAGCATTGCTGCTGGCATAATAGGCGCTTGACACTACAGCATACATTGCATTTCGTTCACCGATAAAAAGCGGAAAACGTTGTGCTGCTTTTCTATACTTTGGGTCTATATAATAATCAAGAATGCCACTGATTTTGTCTGCTACGCGCTCAAATTTTTGCATACGTAATTGGGCAGTCTCACGAGCACTATTTTGCTTAGTTGAAAGCTCAACAAAATAACGATAGGTATAGCTACTTAAGCTAATAACGGTCACCATAATCGTCATCGAAACCAGCATTTCAATTAAAGTAAAACCAGCTGATTTTCGTAAGCTTATCATAGTGAGTTCGTCCAAATGCTCTGCTGATAACTTGTGGATAGGCTCTCTGATGAGATCTGAATACGGTATAACACCATATAACCACGCCCCGTCACCGTCCCTTCACTTTCATTACTATATGAATCAACAAAAGCGTTTTTAGCTATCTCTTCCGCAATGTAACTTACTTTCAAATCATCAACCACAACGTCACCGCCGACACTGCCTTTTTCCAACTCAAACTGCACTGCATTTTTTGTCCAGTACAACATTTCATGTCGAAATTGTTCTTTTTTCAAGCGACTCTGTAACATTAAACTCTGTTGAAATACCGAACTAACCAACCCGATCGCCATAAATAGAATTACCGACGAAATTAACACCTCAATCAGCGTCATTCCCTGTTGTTTTCGGGCTGATGCTTTGTAGTGCAATGTCATATTCCTTCTCACTTTGACGTACTTTGACTAACGGCGTTAAATAATTGCCATTACCATCGATTTCTATTGTTTGAGGCTTAAAGAACAACGAGTTAAATGACTCCGAATGCAGCGGGGTAACCGCGCTTCCAACCATTTCGGTTTCTGCTGCAGCTTTTTCCTGCTCCTTAACAAAACCATCTAAAGCTCGAATGCTTACCCTCTTCCCATCTAAATCCATGGCAAGGGAGCTTCTGTTATAAAATGCAAGTTTAGCGGCGTACTGAGAAAGCATCTGAAATTTCTGCCTTTCCTGCCGAGCATTAGAAGATTGATATTGGCTATACAATGACGGTCCAACCAACGACACTGCAAGCCCAACCAAAGCCATCACGATGAGCAACTCAATTAATGTAAAACCTTGCGAACGCCTAAAAGCTAACATCATTAATCGAGACAACGCTAAGCAACATAATAACAACTACCGAACCAACCAAACCACCCATAACAACAATCATTAGTGGTTCAAGCATAGCCGTCATCCTTAACATCCAGTCTTCAAACGTTGAGCGGCCTCGGTCACTTATTTCCCCAAATATCAAATCGAGCTGTCCTGTTTCTTCACCAACTTTAAGTAACGATGTTGACACACTATCGAAAATGGGAATACCAGAGAGCGCACTCATAATCGACTCCCCTTGACTAACACCTTCATTAGCAGTGGTTAACTGAGATGCGATAGAAGTACTCTTCACCGTTGATGCTGCCATCGCCATGGCCTCCACCAAAGGAACCCCGCTGCCTAACATTAAGTTCATTGAAGAGGCATAACGAATTCGCTCTACCAGCAACATTGCTGTTTTTGTTATCGGGTTACCAATCAGCATCCTATCGACTCGGTTTTTAAACCAAGGCTGATCCTTCCATCTCATTATCAATGAGATGCCTCCGGCTAACGCTAGCAGCAAGTATATCTGATAGCTTTGCATCCACTCACTAGCAGACATCAAAAACTGAGTATAAGGGGGGATATCTTGTAAAGACTCAAACAGAGACGACATACTTGGCACTACAAAATTAAAAATAGCGACAACAGAAACCACACAAACAGCCATAATAAAACAAGGGTAAATCATCGCTTGCGTAACTTTTTTAGTTAGCTCTCTTTGAAATTGCAAATTGCTGGCGAGTTTCTCAAACACTTGAGGTAATCGACCGCTGGACTCTCCGATTTTAACCATCTGTACATACAGAGAATCAAATACTTTTGGGTGGGCAGACATGGCTTTATGCAACTCCCCACCATGATTCACTTCATCTAATATATGGCTAATGATTCTCTTAACACCGTCCGTGGGGGCGATATCAACAAGCACCCCTAATGCATGGTTAATTTGCAAGCCACTTTTAAGCAATAGAGATAACTCAGATGTCAGCTCTTCAATATGATGCGAGGTAACACGCTGACTTTGGCTTCCACTCTTCTTGGCCTTAATTTCGAAAGGCACCATACCTTGGGCAGCAAGAGCTTCTCGAGCAGTTGTTTCAGATTCACTAAGCAATGATCCCGATACAACCTTTCCCTCATTATTATAGGCTTTGTAAACAAATGAAGTACTCATCCAGCCACCCGCAGTACTTCCTCTAAGGTAGTGTGTCCTTTCAGAACTTTAAGCAAACCATCATTTTTTAATGTACGAAAGCCTCGTAGTTTCATGTAGTCTTCGGCCGCTGTTAGGAAAGCGGCATCTTTCGGGATTTTCTGCATACCTTCATCACAAGGTAAATATTCTAAAATTGCCATACGGCCAGAAAACCCACTATTCCCACACTTTTCGCATCCTTTCGGTTGTCTTATGTTAACAGGCTGAGTTAGCCAAGCGTTTTGCACCATTTTCACATCATCACGAGACAAAATATCTTCAGGATGAGAGTGAGAAACCGAACAATGCGAACAAAGTGTACGAACTAATCGCTGAGCCATAATTGAGACAAGCGAAGCATTCAACAGAAACTCTTCAACCCCTAAGTCTAATAGCCTAGTGTAAGTTGTTGGTGCATCGTTAGTGTGCACAGTACTAAACACCAAGTGGCCCGTTAACGATGATTGCATCGCTATCCGAGCTGTATCCTGATCACGTATCTCACCCACCATCAAAATATCCGGGTCTTGACGAACGATGCTCCTCAATCCCGCCGTAAAATCGAACCCAATTTCACTTCGGACTTGCACTTGGTTAATACCGTCTAGTTGATACTCTATCGGGTCTTCCAGCGTAATGATTTTTACATCCGGCTTATTTAGTTGATTTAAAAAGCTATATAAACTGGTGGTTTTACCGGACCCCGTAGGTCCCGTCATCAAAATCACCCCTGTCGTTCTCGATAGGTCTTTTTGAATCGCCGCAATTAAATCAGATTCATAACCCAACATTTCTAGATCAAACTTCACCGCAGACTTAATCAAGAAACGCATTACCATACTTTCGCCATCACCCAGCGGCAAGGAAGAGCATCGAATATCTAACTCAACTCCGGCGACTCGGGTTTCAATTTTCCCATCCTGTGGGCGACGACGTTCGGCAATATCCATACCTGATAAGATTTTGATTCGCGATATAACTGCTAATTGCAACTTGGCTGGGATTGTATCCCCCTCTTGTAGCACGCCATCAACACGATAACGTGCACGATAACGACCTGCAACTGGCTCAATATGCAAATCTGAGGCACCTAACTTAATGCCGCGTACAATTAAATTGTTAACCAAGTTGACAGTAGGGGCACCAAAAGCTAACTCTCTCAAGCGTGCGAGCTCATCACCGCCGCTGAGTTCATTTATTCCTTGCAGTTCCCCATCAATACGTATCTTCAAGTCATCAAGATTACGCTGTTCGGTAATATATAACTGAACATCTAATTGAGTAAGCTGCCACAACTGAATCGCCGACAAACTCATCGGATCGAGCAAGGCCACCTTAACTACCCCGTCATGATACGAAAACGGAAGCGTTCCTTGGGCGTACATGTGCTGCAATGGCAAAGTATTTAAAAAAGCCACATCTACTTCTAGCTCATGCGCAACAGGATCATAAACTGGAAGCCCCAAATAACTAGCATAGAGGCTAGGCAGCTCCTCACTAGGTAGGGCGCCCATATTAACCAGTATTGATTCCAAACGCTCAGGTAGCGACTGCTGATACTCAAGCGCTTTATTTAACAGTTCTTGGCTTACTCCTCTTTCGAGAAGTAATGCTTGCAGCTTATTGTCGACCATTAGTTCACGATATCCGCGTTGTTATCACTACCACCTTCTTGGCCATCAGCACCGTAACTCAACAAGTCAAACTCACCATTATTACCTGGAAAGCGATAAACATACGGATTACCCCATGGGTCTAAAGGCACAGACTTAGGCAAATATGGGCCATCCCAATTGGGTTTATCAGATTGGCGGAGCTCTTCAAGTGAAGAAGGATAGTTACCTACATCTAGTCTGAAAGCTGATAACGACGTGTTTAACATCTGCATTTGTGCTTGTGCAGTCTTAACTTTTGAAGAGTCGACCTTGCTAAACATGGTTGGTGCAACCAAAGATGCCAATAGGCCGATAATAACCATCACGATAAGTAATTCAATCAGTGTAAAACCTTTGATATTGCGTCTGCTTTTGCGCGCCATTTGACTTCCCTAAATACCACAAAATTTGGTCGCATAAGTTATCCTTTTCACTGTACGTTGTCAAAAGAAAGCCCATTTTTTACACTCTCTATTATAAATCACAATCGGAGTGCCTTAGTGACGATACAGCCATGAGCTGTACATTAGTTTCCAGTCACTACGAGGTTCTTGCCTGCCCCCCATATCTCGCAGACCTATGAGTCAAAATGGCAACCTCCCCAGCTGGTCTAATCACCCTTCAAATCACTGTATAATGTTCGCAGTAATGGCCCTGTTAGCGACACTCGCAATCCTACATGATAGGGATACAAAATGCGTTTAACCTCCTGATGAAAAATGGGATTCTTCAACCCCGTAACGCCCTAGAATTTCCAGTAAGAAAATTTAGCTCAAGACAGAATGTGATCTATGACGGGCAACTTATGCTTTTTTCTGCTGTCTGAGCGTTTTTTAATTGACAATTGGTACCATATGATATGGAATTAGCGTAGCCATTTCTGAGTGGCATTATAAAATATGTGTTATTTTTTATAAATCTAACGGGAGTGGCTTTTAATAAGTCGACTTGTTAAAACGGAATAATAAACCAATTAATTGGAGTTTTACGAATGAATAAGCAATTAAAGATTGCTCTACTACCAGCGGCAGTGGCTGCGGCTATGCTAAGCAACAGTGCTTTTGCAGGTACATCTTCATGTTTTGAAACATGGAGTGAACTAGGTGACACTTTCACGTCTAGCGCTGTAACAGGTTCTGGCTCAAGTGCTCAAGACCTACTAGCAATCACTTACACTAACGCTGAATGTTCTGCATCAGCACAAGACCTAACTAAGTTAGCTGATCTTGAAACAAGTGGCGCAACATCGCTAATCAACGTTGCAAGCGACATCAGCATCGCTTCTGAAATCACTAACGACTTCAAAGCACCTGGCTTTGTTCGTGGTTCTGGTGACTACACAGCAGCATATGACGCGTCAACTGATAACCTAATCGCACTAACTTACATCCCAACGACTGAGCTACCTTCAGCTACTCGTATTAAGATGCAACTAAACGGTGCTGATTTTGGCGAGCAAAATGCTAACCAATTGTTCCTACTAAAAGCAAAACCAGATACTAACGAGTATGTGAAAGTAGCTTCTTCAGATGGTACGTTGAACAACTCTAACGAAGTACTTTTCGTTGTGGGTAACGAGCCAATCGGCGCAGGTACTCGTCTAGCTATCTCTAGCGACGGTGTAGTTCCAGCTCCAGTACATTACGCAACTAAGCGTACTGGCTGTGATCTGAACAGCGACATTACTCTAACAGTAACTGAAGCTAAGAACGGCGTTAACGATATCATCGGTGGTAAAGGCTCGACTATTACTCTAGCGAGCATTAAAGCACAATACGGTGTACTATTCGGTCCTAAAGGTTCTGAACTACAGTACGATGCACCTACTAAAGCGTTCTCTCTTAATAAGACTGGCGCACAGCAAGACGACGTAGATGCAGCATCTGAAGATTCAAGCCGTATCGCATTCGTTGGCGGTCTTAAGACATCTGAAGCTGTAGCGTACATCACAAACTCAAACCCTACGTTTGGCGTACCTTCTGCTAACACGTTGAAGCTAAACTACACAATCAACACTACATCTCCAGCGGGTGACGGTGTTAAAGCTGTAATCTTTGAAAACGGTACTGAAGTTGACTTTGACGGCAACAAGTTCACTGATTTCTCTGACACTGTAATCACATCATCTGACATCCGTGCTCTAGCACAAACTGGTGCTCACACAACTCCAGCGATGAAGTTTGTTGTTGAGAACATGGCTGATTCAGAAGGTAACTTCAGCATCATGAACTTCAACTACATGACTCAAGTTAAAGGTAACCTAACTGTTGGTACTCCTACTCTTGATTCTTGTGAAGCAACTGTTGCAACTCACGATATCGGTGTGAACGGTGCTGTACTTAAAGTACCTTACCTACGTTCTACTAACAAGGACCAGTGGGTTAAGATCACGAACGAAAGCTCTAAACCAGCTAAAGTTCTACTAGACATCTTCAACGAAAAAGACGCTGATGCGAAAGCAACTGGCGTACTTCTAGGTGAAGTTGCTGGTAACGCAACTGTAACTTACTTCGGTGCTGACCTAGTGAAGAAAGCTGAAGAAGCTGGTTACACTGCTGGTGCAGAGTACAACCACACTGCTACATTCACTGTAACAGCTCCTGAAGCTTCAGTTCACGGTGTATCATCTCAGTTCCTACCTGGTAAAGGTGAGCGTGTGATCCCTGTACTACGTGCTTCTAAAGACGTTGTGAGCATTGACCAAGCTTCAGGTAAAGCTGCTACTGAAGCTGCTGCTTGGAAATGGTAATTAAACAACTCTGTTGTTAAATTCTCATATATAGTATAAAGGCCCTTTCGAGGGCCTTTTTCTTTGGTAACTGTTACTTTATGACTCAAAATATTCTAATAATCGGCAACCATTGCTGCTCTAACCGTGGAGACGCAGCAATATTACGTGGTTTACTCGAGTACCTAGGCAGCAACTATCCAGACGCTGCAATAACCACTACTACCCGTTACCTAGATGCCGCACAATACATCATTCCTAACCAACACTTCATCACAGACCAACTGTTTGGTGCTCAGTTCGAAGGTTCAAGGGTTAGCAAGGCCATTAAAAATCGACTGTTTACCCACATAGGTCTACCTCGCTTTGCTTGCAACCAAGGGTTAAGCTTCGCCACAAATGCCCACCGAGAATTTGCCAGTTTTGTACAACAGTTCGACTTAGTTATTCAAGTTGGCGGGTCTTTTTTTGTTGACCTCTATGGTATAAAGCAATACGAAGCACCTTTAATCGTTAAGGGGCTCGGTATCCCTTATGTCATCATTGGTCATAGCGTTGGCCCATTCCAGTCAAGTAATATCAAACAACTCGCACGGGCAAGTTTTGATGGGGTGCCTATACTGCTAAGAGAACAAGTAAGCTTACAGCATTTCAACCAACTGGATGTTAAGCAAGCTAATGTGATTGATAGCGCTGATACAGCATGGCTAGTAACGCCAAGGACAACGAATTTACCTAAAGTCGTACTTGATTTTGTTGCTAAACCGACGGTTGCCATCACATTGAGAGACTTAAAACCCTTTGATGTGCGGCTGGGAATTACTCAAAAACAATTTGAAGACAAAATAATGACCATGTGCAACTCACTGTCTAACTTGGGTTATCAAATCATTGCGGTATCAACATGTACTGGACTAGATGGTTACCATAAAGATGATCGAATGGTTGCACTGAACGTACAGCGAAAATTAAAAAACCAACACATGTTTATGGTTGTCATGGATGAGTTAAACGATGTTGAGCTCGGCCACTTACTCTCGAAATGCCAATTAACCATTGGCACACGTCTGCATAGTGCCATTATATCCATGAATTTTGGTACTCCCGCTTATGCCATAGCCTATGAGCATAAATCTGAAGGGATCCTTAACCAAATGCAGCTAGCCGATTTTTCCATAGATATACATGATATTGACGCCCCTTCGACTTTCGATAAGCTTCAATCTACACTATCGAGTATTGAGACGACCAAAAGCGATCTCGCCGAAAAAGTGATGGCAGAAAAGCAACGTGCTTGCTCTTCCATCGAATATGTATTACAGCCAATTCTGAACTAAAATGAAACCTACACGCGTCGCTTTTTTTGTCAAAACGTTTCCTAAACTGTCTGAAACCTTTGTTTTAGGGCAGATCACAGGCCTGATAGACTTAGGAGTTGATGTAGAGATCATCGCCCTAGAGCCATCTAACGAACCAAAAGCACATCAGAGCTACTACGATTATAAGTTAGCAGATAAAACCACCTATTTATGTAAGCCAGAGAGCGCCTCCTCTGGTGTGCGTTTACTTAAACGCACTGGCGCCCTTATCAAACTTATGGTGACAGGGCAGCAAGCAAAAGCAAACTATATTCTAGATAGCAAACTGCACCCCTATTTTGCAAAGTCACTCTACCTGTGCCGTTTTTTAGCTCTACCCTATAAATGCCCAGATTTTGACCTCATCATTGCCCATTTTGGCCCAGATGGCAGCTTAGCAATCAAACTTCGTCAACTTGGGGTGCTAAAAGGCCCAATTGCGACGGTGTTTCATGGCTTTGATATGAGCGAGCACGCGGTAATTCGCCAATATAAAGCGGCCTACCAGGAGATCTTCTCCAAAGGTGAGCTGATGCTACCAATTAGTCGGTTGTGGCAGCAACGCCTCCAAGAATGGGGCTGTGCAGCAGACAAAATTCAAGTACACCGTATGGGCGTAGATTTGACTGATCTTCCTAGCCGGCCTACGGATAAAGCTATTCAGTCGCCATTGAAAGTGGTTTGCGTTGGCCGAATGACCGAGAAGAAAGGCATTCCATATGCGGTAGATGCTGTGGTCAGTGCTGCAAAGCATATAAGTA
>Ga0209272_10001158_pt1 | contig 17572 bp, 17 predicted proteins | sample tdDd002_FD_187125 | JGI IMG/M metagenome (GOLD analysis project Ga0209272, IMG submission 187125) | Marine sediment microbial communities from the Atlantic coast under amendment with organic carbon and nitrate - tdDd00.2 (SPAdes)... | ecosystem: Environmental > Aquatic > Marine > Coastal >... | reverse complement strand
AGCGCGTCGCCGATCATTATCGGCTTGACGCCTATCCAAACCAGATCGAGATCATCACTGCCGAACAGATGATGGATGCCTATTCCAGTATCGGGATGCCCATCAACTACCATCATTGGTCTTTCGGAAAGCGCTTTATCGAAACAGAGCGTGGTTACAAGCATGGCCAAATGGGGCTAGCTTACGAGATTGTGATTAACTCCGATCCCTGTATATCTTACCTGATGGAAGAGAATACCATCACTATGCAGGCATTGGTGATGGCCCATGCCTGTTATGGCCACAACTCGTTTTTCAAGGGCAACTACCTGTTTAAAACCTGGACAGATGCCAGTTCCATCATCGATTACCTACTCTTTGCCCGTAAATATATTACCGATTGTGAAGAGAAATACGGTGTTGATGAGGTCGAAAGGCTGCTCGATTCCTGCCATGCGCTAATGAACTATGGTGTGGATCGGTATAAGCGACCACAAAAAATTTCACTCATCGAGGAAAAAGCCCGGCAAAAGGCACGTGAAGATTACCTGCAAACTCAGGTAAACTCACTCTGGCGCACTATTCCTGTCCTGGAAGAGAAAGAACTCAAAACAGAAGAAGCCCGTTTTCCACATGAACCTCAAGAAAATATTCTGTATTTCATCGAGAAACACGCGCCATTATTAGAGCCATGGCAGCGTGAAATAGTACGTATCGTGCGAAAAGTCAGCCAATATTTCTATCCGCAAAAACAGACCCAGGTCATGAACGAAGGCTGGGCAACATTTTGGCACTACACGATCCTCAATCACCTTTATGACGAAGGCCTCGTCACCGACCGATTTATTATCGAGTTCCTCCACAGCCATACCAACGTGGTGGCTCAGCCGGAGTACAATAGTCCGTACTACAGCGGAATCAACCCGTATGCGCTGGGTTTTGCTATGTTTCAAGATATTCGCCGGATCTGTGAGAACCCAACTGAAGAGGATAAATACTGGTTCCCGGATGTTGCCGGTAAAGACTGGTTGGAGACCCTGCACTTCGCTATGGAGAACTTCAAAGACGAGAGTTTCATCAGCCAATACCTATCACCAAAGTTGATGCGCGAGTTTAAATTCTTCGCAGTGGATGACGATGACCGTTACAACTATGTTGAAGTCAGTGCAATTCATAATGAAGAAGGTTACCGAGCAATTCGCGAGAAGCTCTCTTCCCAGTACAACCTCAGCAACAATGAACCAAACATCCAAGTATGGAATGTCGCATTAAAAGGTGATAGATCGCTAACCCTGAGATATGTTCCGCACAACCGGATCCCTCTGGCCGACAGCCATTCAGAAGTACTGAAGCATATGCACCGGCTATGGGGCTTTGATGTCACGCTAGAAGAAGAGCTACCCGATGGCAGAACCCAGATCCTTGGCACCTGCCCTGTCCGCAATCAATATGATTCGGAGATATAATCACTTAGGGGACACGATTCTAGTTTAGAGAATAAAAAAGGAGATGCTTCTGCATCTCCTTTGTTTTAAACAATTCCAGCTCTCGAACCGCATTTCGCGACTCTCTAGCTTATTGCTCTTCTTCATATAGGTAACGAGCAATCTCAATGCGGTTGCTATACCAAATCGCCCCACTTTCACGGCCATATTTCTTGATGCGATCAGCAACCAGCTCTGGCTGATGATTGTCACAGTAAGACTTCATGTCACGATAGAAACTAAGTGCAAGCTCACAGGCTTCCTTCGACATAAAGTAATAGCCGCCTACACGGGTATAAATCTTACGTAAACCATTAATCGTCAGGACGTACAAGGTATTGCCGGATTTTGCCGCCATCCCTTGGAACATACGGTAGTCATAATAGTTAAACGCACGGGCACGGCAAACCGCTTCGCAAAGCTCTGGCTGATCTTTACCGTATTTATCCACGATCTTTTTCACTTCCTGCATCAGCACAGTTTTTTCTTCGTTTGATTCAACGAAGTCAACAAAGCTATCGGCTTTTAGCAGCGTCTCACAAGAAGTAATCACTTCACCCAGCAATTGGCTGGCTTCTTCATGATTCCCTTTTACGGCATATCGCATGTAAACACTGCTAATATCCGTACGAGCAGACAGCAAATCTTCAAGCACCCCTTGGACATCTTGTCCATCTAAAGTGATTAAAGTATCGAGAATACTCAGCCCTGACGTGTCCATATAATTGTTAACACGTGTCGGCTTACCATGCTGGATAGTCAGCCAGCCATCACGAGCAAGGCGTTGCAACACCTCACGCAAAGTCGTTCGGGTAACACCGATCAGTTCGGAAAGTTCCCTCTCTGCCGGAAGAATCGATCCCTGTGGGAAATGATTATTCCAGATACTCTCTATGATATATTTCTCAGCAAATGTTGCTGGGCTATCAGCCTTTATGACCATCTGATTATTTTTCCAGTTGCTTCTTGCTTATATATTATTAACTCATCATACCACTAGTTATGCATTGGGCGAAACTCTGCTGGGTACGCAAAAGACATGTTTTACTTTACGCCTCGAAATTTGACGATGCTCAACGTTTCCTGCGAATTGTAAGCAAATATTTCAGAGCATGGTAATCTAGCGACCTAAATCCCCAGTTTAGAGATGAGTTATCAATTAATTCAGCATCTTCTCGTCTCTCTACTTGACTGATCTAGATCAAACGTTACAGTTAGCACGATCGAACACTGGGAGCTAAATGGATGCTGCTGCCTACTTTAAGTTAAAAACCATCAAGGATATGATTTTTAGCTTAGAGGGTCCGTAAGAACGCTTAACCAGACTAACAATGGTTATCCTGATCTCAGACTACAAAGGCATGTAGCAACCAGCTCATCGAATAATTAGCGCATTTTGAGAGATCCAAGAACATGGCTATTTCGCTAGGGAACGCCTTAATTAAAAACTTTTTAGGCAAGGCTCCTGACTGGTACAAATTGGCAATCATTGCCTTTCTTATCATCAACCCAATCGTCTTTTTTCTAATCGACCCCTTTGTTGCAGGCTGGCTACTGGTAATTGAATTTATCTTTACCCTGGCCATGGCCCTGAAATGTTATCCACTACAACCCGGTGGTTTGCTGGCCATCGAAGCGGTTGCGATAGGGATGACCAGCCCCGAGCAGGTCAAGCACGAACTGGTTGCCAACATCGAAGTATTGTTATTACTGATCTTCATGGTTGCCGGTATCTACTTCATGAAACAGCTGCTGCTGTTTATCTTCACCAAGATACTGATAGGCATTCAGTCAAAAACGCTGCTCTCGCTGTCTTTTGTTGTTATGGCAGCCTTTCTGTCAGCATTCCTTGATGCACTGACCGTGATCGCAGTAGTAATCAGTGTGACTATTGGTTTCTACAGCATCTACCACAAGGTTGCCTCGGGCCAGGAGCCTCACGCCTCTCACGATCACACAACCGATATGCATATTCGGGAAGTTAGTCGTAATGACCTTGAAAACTACCGTTCATTTCTACGCAGCCTACTGATGCATGCCGGGATCGGTACTGCGCTAGGTGGAGTTATGACCATGGTGGGTGAACCTCAGAACCTAATTATCGCCGATCAGGCAGGTTGGATGTTCGGTGAATTCATTCTACGTATGGCCCCTGTAACTTTGCCGGTTTTCTTCTGTGGTCTACTCACTTGTATACTTGTTGAGAAGTTCCAGATTTGTGGCTATGGCACTCGCCTACCGGAAAACGTTCGTAAGATTTTGGTCGATTTTGACGAAGAAGAACGCAAACGCCGTACCAACATCGATTACGCCAAGCTAGGCGTTCAGGTAATTATTGCGGTTTGGCTAATTCTTGGCCTTGCTCTTCACCTTGCGGCTGTCGGCCTGATCGGTCTCACCGTAATTATCCTGGCGACATCTTTTACCGGTATTACGGAAGAACATGCGCTAGGCAAAGCATTCGAAGAAGCACTGCCATTCACCGCGCTGCTTGCCGTTTTCTTCTCTATTGTTGCGGTTATTATCGATCAGCATTTGTTTGCGCCGATTATCCAGATGGTGCTGAGCCTTGAAGGCAGTGCTCAAATGACAATGTTCTACATTGCCAACGGCCTGCTATCAATGGTATCGGATAACGTGTTCGTCGGTACTGTTTACATCAACGAAGTAAAAACAGCACTTACAAACGGTGTCATTACCCGTGATCAGTTCGACATGCTGGCCGTTGCGATCAACACCGGTACCAACCTACCATCAGTGGCAACACCAAACGGTCAGGCGGCGTTCCTATTCGCATTGACCTCAGCACTGGCTCCGTTGATTCGTCTGTCTTACGGCCGCATGGTCTATATGGCACTGCCATATACTATTGTGCTGTCACTGGTCGGCCTAGCCGGTATCGAGTTTATGCTGGTACCAATGACTGATTGGTTCCATGACATGGGCTGGCTAAGCCACCATATTGCGGAAGCTGCCTCACAAATTGCACCGGCAACTGGACATTAATTGAATCTTTAGCAAAGATAAGTGTCAGAAATAACAACTTCAAAGCCCTGATTTGTCAGGGCTTTGTTTTACGTTTAGGTGAGATCATTCCATGCAATTTCTGAATACCTTTTCCAAAAGCCGGTTATCATGGCTGTTACTGCTCATTTTCATCATTTTCTTTGAGGCATGTGCCCTGTTCTTCCAGCATGTAATGAAGCTAGATCCTTGTGTCATGTGTATTTATGAACGTGTGGCGATGATGGGAATTGGCTTTGCCGCACTGCTTGGTTTGATTGCACCTAAAAATCCCGCGATCCGCTGGGCCGGACTTACCGCATGGGGCTACAGCGCTTATCAGGGTTTTGCATTAGCTAATGAGCACGTTGGCTATCAATTCAACCCGTCACCTTTTGCCACCTGTGATCTATTCGTCACGTTTCCGGACTGGGCACCATTAAACCAATGGGTTCCTTGGATGTTTGAAGCAACAGGCGATTGCAGTAAGGTGGTGTGGTCATTCCTTGGTCAGTCAATGCCACAGTGGCTGGTTGTTATTTTTGCCGCCAATCTTATTGTGTTGGCTTTGATTGTTATTGCGCAATTTTTTGGCAAAAAGAAACAAAGGTTCTAGAGGCTAGAACCTAGAACCTAGAACAGTAATCGAGAATAAAAAGCGAGAGGCGAAGGCCTTTCGCTTTTTTGTTTAGTCCCCCAGAGCAGCCACAATCGGATAATCTGCAGGACACAGCGGATAAGACATCATTTCGTCATGTTGAAGCCACACCGCATCCTGATGGCTATGCAGCTCCAGCTCTCCGGTTTGCCAGTGACTCAGGTAACCTTTCAGATGAATAACTTTATCACCGTAGTCAAACACGCTATCAGCTAGCCACCGGCCAGTTCGCGTAGTAATTGCTAACTCTTCTTGCAGCTCACGCTCAAGGGCTTGCTCGGGTGTTTCTCCATCTTCAACCTTACCGCCAGGAAACTCCCATAAACCGCCCTGGCTAGCATGGTCAAAGCGTTGGGCTAACAGAAAACGGCCTTCTTTTTCGATAACGGCAGCAACAACCAGGATCACCGGTTTATTATCAGATAACAGGCTATGCTCACCCATTACTTACCGCAACACTGTTTGAACTTCTTGCCGCTACCACACAGGCAGGCATCATTTCGACCTGTCTCTTTATACGGATTAACAGCCTGAGCTGCCGCACCTTGCTGAAGCTCATCTGCCGCCATAACGACTTCGTTCAACATCAACGGCAACTGGGTATATAGTTCAGCTGGCTGTGGCATACCCTCAACACCGGCTTCTTTCATCTGAGCCAACGTCGTTTTCTCGTCAACTATCAGCATACAAGTTGTCAGCAAAGCCGAGAGCATACGCATGGTGCCATCAGACATAACCTGATCGGCCCAGCCAGGCTCAATATAAGGCCACACTGCAAGAAACCCCTCGGCAAAGTGACTCATACTATCGCTAACACCAGACGCCTCCTGCCAACAGACCTGTTCCGGCAATACATATTCGCCAGCCTTGATATATCGGTATTGCATTTCAAAGTGATTCAAGATGGCCTTTTTTGATTCACCAGCCACCGTGATCTGTTCATCTTCTACCATCCCACCGTGCACGAGTACGGGTAACCACGTCTCAGGCTCCAGCGGTTTAGGGTTGGCATTAGCAGCCAGCAAGGCACCTTCAATGAAAGCGGCAGGCATGCCTTCCCAGTCTGCAGGTAATGTCATTAATTCTGTCATCGTGTGTTCCGGTTTATCGAGCAATACAGATTAGGCGCAGATTATATACCCAAACCACTTTAATATGCTCGTTTCAGCAAGTACGATAAATCCCACAAAATGCACAGACTAGGCATAAGCTGATATTTTTTGTTGAATTTTACTGCTAATACAGGCAAAAATGGAAAAATTAACGACAAGTATCAGGACGATGTCGATGTCTCAAGGGAAAGCAAACGCCATCATTGCCGGTGCCAGTGGCCTAGTTGGGGATGAATTGCTCCACCAGCTGCTTGCACACCCACATTTTCATACCGTCTATTCACTCTCTCGCCGTGAGTTGCCTTTTCACAGCAAAAAGCTCGTTCAAGTCATACACCCAGAACTAAGAGTCACAGCCTGGGGTGAAACCGATCCAATACCGACACATGGCTTTATCTGCCTGGGTACCACCAAAAAACAGGCAGGCAGCAATCAAGCTTTGGAAGCTGTCGATTTTCAGTTGGTCAAGGATGTGGCCACGACAATGCATTTACTGGGAGTCCGGCATCTCGTTGTGATATCCAGCCTGTTTGCTCATCCATGGTCACCTTCGCATTACTTACGCTGCAAGGGAAAGATGGAACAAGCCATCAAAAAAATGGGGTTCTCCCACTGTATCTTTGTCCGTCCTGGTCCGCTAAAAGGCGAGCGCTCTGTTCCTCGGCATGATGAGCAGGTTGTACAGGGCGTTTTCGATATTATCAAACCATTGACGATTGGCCCTATAGCTCATCTGACACCCATTCCAGCCGAGCAAGTCGCTCGCTCAATGCTGTCTCTCTCTTTGCTCGCGGAAGACAAGCTTATTGACGCGGTAACGATTGTCTCCGGGAAGGCTTTATTCCCTGATTCGCACCATATACTGCAGGATTAGGTGACAAGCTCGTTATTCCGGACTAAAATCTCGCCCCTTATATAGACAATGGTGCAGTGCGAGAAAGCGAATGCCAAAAGCGATGCGTGTAATATTAGGCCCAATGGAAGGTGTTCTCGATCATTTGATGCGTGAGATGCTAACCGAAATTAACGATTATGATCTTTGCGTCACCGAGTTCGTGCGCGTAATTGATCAATTACTGCCTAATAGCGTCTTTTATCGTCTGTGCCCGGAATTACGTCATGGCGGCCTAACGACTTCCGGCACTCCGGTACGAGTTCAGCTGCTGGGACAAGATCCCAACTGGCTGGCTGAAAACGCCCACCGCGCTGTACAGCTGGGATCGGCCGGAATTGATATCAATTTCGGTTGTCCTGCCAAAGCCGTCAACAAGAGCCGTGGTGGTGCTGTCCTGCTTCAGGATCCGGAACTTATGTACCGCATCGTTAAGGCTGTTCGCCAAGCAACGGACCCAAGAAAACCAGTAACAGCCAAAGTCCGGCTTGGCTGGGATGATCCGGCGCACTGCTTTGAAATTGCCGATGCTGTCGCCCAGGCAGGTGGCGATGAGATAGCTATCCATGCACGTACCAAAGTCGACGGTTACAAAGCAGAAACCATCAAGTGGAACTACATCCGCCAAATCAAAGAAAAAACACAGATTCCGATCATTGCCAACGGTGAAGTGTGGAATTATCAGAACGGTCAAGACTGCTTACAGGCTACACAAGTTGATGCCTTAATGGTTTGCCGCGGCGCACTGAACCTACCGAATTTGTGTAATGTAGTAAAACACAACGATACCCACATGAGCTGGTTTGAAGTTCTGGAGTTGCTTCTGCGCTATTCTCAGTACGAAATCAAAGGGGATAAGGGCCTTTACTACCCGAACAGGGTCAAGCAGTGGTTTGCCTACCTACGCCATGAATACCCCGAAGCCAAAGAGCTATTTACCGATATTCGCCGTCTCAATAAAGCGGCTCCGATTGTCGAGATCCTGCAGTCCGCTCACCGGCATCTTGCTGCCTAGCTCCCAATTTAGCAAACATACCCCAGCCCAGGGCTGGGGAAGTTGTCTAGGGTGTGTTGACCTAGCTAGCTAAGGCCTTTTTTACGGCATGATTATAGCTATCAAGCCATGCATAGCGATCTCGATACATTTTACGTTTTGTCCGTTTTAGATCTTCGACCTTTCTTCTCTCCGAATACAGCGGTATTGCATACAAGTTTTTGTTATATGAAACGCCCGCATGCTCCTCCCAGAACTGATCATAATCAAAATGAATTTTTTTGCTCAAATAGCGGACTGATGTATAAGTATGAGACCGGTTTTTAACGCCATATATTTTATTCACAGACAGTGATTGCAACACAAAACGCAACGTTTCCAACATCAATGATTTTGGCCGAAGACCGAATAGACCTTTTGTGGCCAGCCGGCTAAAACCATTATCTATATCTGGTCCCTGTACCCCACCTATATAGGCATTATTTCGAAAGACCGTAAAAGATAGTACGTAGTAGTTTATACCCATATTATCCGTCAGCCTGAGAGTTAACTCCCCTTCTTTCCAATAACGCCCCTCATAGGATAACGTCATATAATAACTATTATCACCAATGGTAAATTCATCAAGAGTAATGCCCTCTTGATAAATTAAACTCAGCTTTTCTTTAGAAAATGAATTTTTCACCCAACGGTGGTGATCAATTAGCATATTCACAACATCTAACTTTTTTAACCCCATATGCAAATATGGTCTCATGCATTTTGTTAAAAAGTCTGGTTGTTTTGAAAAGAGAAGCTCTTTATATGGTCCCTGAAAGTTTTTCATTAACCGGGTTAAATGCGGATAATAAACTAGTCCTCTTAATAAAAACTTACTAACATGTTTTACTATTTTCGGATCGTTAGGGTAACTCATTACCGCAGCACTAATGATATTCAAAATAACACCAATCCATCACATCAATTACTAACACGCTGAAAATAAACCAAATAACCGTTCATTAAAACAACTAAACCAATTCAAAAAGTGAATAACCAGACACACTTAAAAACAGTATGTAACTAATAAATCAATTTATTACCAATAACTCTTATAGTAGCGATAATAAATATAACCACCGAACCTATCACATTCCGACCACATACGATTTGGACTCAAGCTTATTGCCTTGGTCATCATTTTGAACAGTGTACTTTTTGTGGATAATAACAAACAATAATTACAATGAAACACTTTGTACGCATTTGTACATGCACGCCGACATATCAATACACCCTAATACTTCAAACTATTAATACACCGTATTATTGTTCATCAAAAACCACTATTAATAATAAATACATCATTAGCAACCTGTTTCGTATAAGCCAACAACACTCTGTTTTAATTGAATATGGATTTGATATGAATATCTTAATGGCTCTTTCACAACTTGAGGTTACGGGTGCAGAAGTCTACGCAACGACAGTCGGCAACGAACTAACAACACGCGGACATCGGGTTTATTATACTTCCGACACTCTCACCAAGCCTCATCAAGGGTCATTCTTCAAATTACGTTTCAACAAACGCAGTATTCCAAGACGTTTTTGGCATGTCGGATACCTAATCTATCTGATTAAGAAGCATAATATTCAGCTTGTTCATGCCCATTCACGAGCATCCAGTTGGAGCTGTCACGTAGCATGCAAACTAACGGGCACACCGATGGTAACAACGGTACACGGACGGCAGCCTGTACATGCCTCCCGCAAGAAATTTCATGCCATGGGCAACAAGGCATTACCCGTTTGCGAAGCCATTAAAGACCAGTTAGTTCAAGATCTCGGCGTACCCAAGGAACAACTTGTCGTTAGCCGCAACGGCATTGAAACCGACCGGTTTCAGGCAATGACACCACCAAATAACGCACGTCCAGTTGTCACTATAATAGGTCGGTTAACAGGCCCTAAAGGCGAATTATGTTACCGGTTGCTAGACAAGTGTTTAGACTTAGATAAATACGATGTTCGTGTCGTATCCGGTTCACAACTTGACGCTCGTTTCGAGGCTTTTAAAAACAAAGTAACCTTCACAGGTTACACTCACAATGTGCCCGAAATGCTTAGCGGGGCAGATTTGGTGATCGGTGCAGGTCGCGTAGCGATAGAGTCACTGATGTGTGGGCGTCCCACCCTTGCCATTGGCGAAGCCACCAGTATTGGTATCGTAACATCAAAAAATATCCAACACGCCATAGCAACCAATTTTGGCGATATTGGCCCAACAGATTTGGATATTGAGTTTAGTACTATCGCCAATGAAGTCGAACGAGGACTTGGCCAAAAACAATGTGATCCAGAGGTAACTGAAACCATCAAAGCCAGCTATGACTTATCTTCCGTTGTTGACCATATCGAACACGTCTACCAAGACGTTTACATCGATACGCTACGACGCGAGATGCCCGTCATTATGTATCACCGTTTCATACAGGATGAGAGCGAAAAGGGCGTACACGGTACATACCTCCATATTAAGATGTTCGAAAAACACCTTAAACTTTTAAAACGCATGGGGTTTGAATCGCTTACGTTTGAAGACTTAGCGGAAGCTAACGTCATTCGCCGCTTAGAACCGGGGAAGCGCTACATAATGCTTACCGTAGATGACGGATATGCTGACAACTACCACTTAATGCTGCCGTTACTCAAAAAATACGGATTTAAGGCAGTGGTGTATGTGGTAACTGGAGAAACCTTCAATCGCTGGGATGTCGAGAATCCTGACAATCCCGAAAATCAGGTTTCTCTGATGACAGCGGATCAAGTCAAGGCATTGGCTGAATCTGGCATTATTGAAATTGGCGGCCATACAATAACTCACCCGAAATTAGATATCCTATCTCGCAACGAGCAGTATCAAGAAATAATCGGCAACAAACAGCAACTTGAAGAGCTGCTTGGCAAACCATTAACGTCTTTTGCCTACCCGTTTGGCCTTCATAACGATGATTCCAAACATATCGCGAAAGATGTTGGTTACCAATTTGCAGTCGCCACCAATTCAGGACCGCTGCAGTTTCATCAGGATCCTTATCAGATCCGCCGTATTGGTATTTTCCCCCGCACCGATGTCTTTGGATTATGGCGAAAAATTCGCGGCAACTATCTTTTTAGAAAAGTAAGGTAATTGAGGTATAGATATAAGGGCTGAAGGCGGCGGGTTAATTATACTGATCATTAATCTGTGCAGTTTCAGCCCAAAGAAGGAAATGAGTAACGCCTGTACTGCCTTCTTCAGGAGACCATTGCGCAAACTCAGTAACATCAGACGGGTTGTATGGACCTTGTTTTATTTCCATTATCACCGACTCATTTTCTAGAGGAAGAATGGTATGCCATGTCCCAGGCTTCATTTCCGCGCCAAAAACTGAATTATTCTCCGATAAGATAACGCGCTCTTCGACTACGCCTTGCTGATCGAAAATCAATAGTAATGTCTTTCCTCTAATACCTAAAAGCATCTCCCATTTATTCGGCTGAGGGTGCATATGGGGCCGGACGTAAGTTCCAGAAGATAGACCAATCACCATTCTCTGAACAGGATCATCAAAACCTGAATGGAGCTGATGATGGCTCCTTTTTCGAGCGCTCTCGCGGGCTTTAAACGTTAACTCGTTCAGTAGCTTGTTATCAATAAATCTATACATCACGTCCCCTAAATTGGTGAAAATACTTTCCAACCGATCAGTGCCGCCACAATTGTAATATGAGGAACTGTCCCCTGTATCACCTAGCTTCGTGAGGGGTGATTTAGAATGTGATCTTCCCAGTCAATCACGTCAATCTCATAAACAATCTTATCGCGTACAGATTCATCGGCTTGGTGCATTGCCTCTTTGGAACCGGTCAGCAATGGGTGCCAATCGGGTATGTCCTTACCTTCAGCCAACAGGCGGTAAGCGCACGTTTCAGGAAGCCATGCAAACTCGTCGATACGCTCGCGGGTTAACTTCAGACACTCTTCTCCGGATTCAAAGCGATTTGGGTAATCTTTGCATGAACAGGTCTTTTCATCCAAGAGGCTACAGGCGACGTTGGTGTAGTAGATTTCATCGGTATCATCATCAATCAATTTATGAAGGCAGCACTTACCACAGCCATCACAGAGTGATTCCCACTCTTGATCTGTCATTGCCTTTAAGTCTTTCTCTTGCCAAAAACGTACCATATACCCAGCCTTTTCTGTAACGCCCCTTAACCCATATGGTTAAGAAGGCGGTTTTATAGCCGTCCAGCAGGTAAAGTGCAAGTGTTTCATTGAGATCAGAGGCCACAAACTGCCGTAATAATAGTCATTATTATTTGTGGTCTGATAAACCAATTTTTTTTGATCCAATTGCTTTTGAATGGTAACTTTCGCACCCGTTTTGAGTGACTAATTAATTATAGGTGGGTTATGGAGTGTAGATTAGGTTGTGGAGCGTGTTGTATCGCGCCGAGTATCACTTCCGCAATCCCGGGAATGCCTAGCGGAAAACCGGCTGGTGTACGTTGCATACAACTCAATGACGACAACCTGTGTAAGCTATTTGGCAAGCCTGAGCGCCCTGCAGTCTGTCACCATTTCAAAGCTTGTCCTGACCTTTGCGGTAAGACATCAAAACAAGCATTAGAGAATATTACTGAATTGGAAAGCATGACCTAAAGCCATGCTCTACCCATTAAATTAGTTATACGGCTGTTTTACCCGTTAAAATACGTAATACTGACTTGGCATGCTCTACCGCCTGATGACCAGAGTAGGTCAGGTAACCACCATCTTCACTTGTCACCAACCCCTTTGCGTACAATCGCTTTGCTGCGTCCACCAACTCTGGCCCAGCATCACTACGTACCTTTATTCCTTCCATATCGCTGTGCATTGGAAATTTTACTAGTAAATTCATTTCATTAACTAGTTCAGCTGTATATGGCATAGTCACCTCTTTATTTCTTTGGCCTGCCTTAATACTAGCGGCTGGGCTGAATAAAAGTAGGTGACGAGATCATATCTGTTGCAATCATCGAGCGTAAAAAGAGACATAGTTCAAAAAAATGGATATTACCAGAGAATAAAAAACCGCTCAGATGAGCGGTTTTTTCAATCAGATTAGCTTGTTGTTCAAATATTAAGCTTGAATACCAACAATAAGCCATGGCGCATTAGGAGTGCGTAAATCACGCTCAAGATGCCAGACATCAGTAATATCTTCTTCGACACCCTCGTTGCGATCCTTATAGCGACCAGAGAACTTAATGCTCAGCTGTGCCGTGCTCGAATCGTAGTCTGCACGTACCAGCTCTGCATCAACATACATCACTTCGGTATGCTGCTCACCATCAAGCTTTGCACGCTCCGCTGCAAGATCATTCAATAGCGCAGGGCTGACATACTCACGAATTTTATCTAGCTCGTTATGATTCCAGGCACCCTGGATAATACGATAATGGTCACGCGAGCCATTTAGAAACGCATTCATATTAAAGCCAGGAGGCAGGTTAAAAGGCACATCGCTATCTGTTGAAGCATATCCGCCTTGCTGCGAAAAACCAGTATTTGCATCACTAGCTGCCTGGCGATGCTGTTTATGCTGGGGCGAATTGCCGGCATAGGCTTCACGATGACCCATAGGGGTACGCTTCGTGCCACGCATTGTCTTAAACAGCTTGAAGATTACAAACGCGATCAGACCAAAAATCAGAATATCCATAAACTGGATACCTTCAAATGCGCCGCCAAAGAAAGCAGCTAGTAGGCCACCCGCCAATAAACCACCCAGCAAGCCGCCCATTAATCCTTTTTTGCTCGACTTTCCAGCTTGGTTTGCACCAGGCTTTTGTTGTTTTAGCGTGTCAGTTTGTTGCGGTTGCTGTTTTTTAACAGGTGCCGTTTTAAAGCTTTTACCAAACGACTTACCACCGCCAAATTTCTTTGCCTCTGCATGCGGAGTCATAAAAGACACCGTCAAGATCAAAGCAAATACTGTGAAGAAGCGTTTCATTGATATGAATACCTTTGCCAAATATATGCTTCTGCATCCTAACGTGCTACTTCTGAATGTCAACTAAACAGCCGGAGCAAATTGTTACTAACAATTATCAGCAGTCTAGGGGCCACGAGCCCGAACAATTATATTATCTAGTTGGTATTACTGCACTTATTGCTATTATCAGTGTCATATTCATGAATCACAACAACAGGAAACGTTATGCAAGACACTCACAGCAAACTCATTGGCTACCTATTGTGGATTTTTGGTTTCACGGGTGCGCACCGTTTTTACTACGGTAAGCCTGTTACAGGTACCATTTGGTTTCTGACACTGGGCTTATGTGGGATAGGCTGGCTAATAGATTTATTCCTGATCCCCTCAATGGATCGCGAAGCTGATATTCGCTTTCAGAGCGGTGATATTGACTATACCGTAGCGTGGTTATTGCTCACTTTCCTCGGCGTGTTTGGTATACATCGAATGTACATGGGCAAATGGCTAACAGGTATTTTGTACCTATGCACTTTCGGCTTTTTCCTCATTGGTATCCTGGTTGATTTCTGGACGTTAAATGATCAGGTATCCATTCGTAATGCCGAAAACAGAAGGTAGCTCCCAATACTTTGTATACATGAAATTGGTCAATTTTGCGCTGAAAGTGCATTCAGGCGGTATGATTTAAGTCACAACAAGCTCAGTAACAGTAAGCCTAGCTTTGTTTCTGCTTGACCAGTTAGAGCAAGAGCAACTAAAATATCGAACATCGTTCTATAATATCTGGCTGGCTTAATGAAGTCAGAACACTATGCTTACTGTGCAACCACCTCTCGGTGAATATCCATATTACAATTAGCTAAGTAAGACTATCTTCGATTAAGAGTAAATTCGATGGCAAGACGAAATGACCACACTCGTGAAGAGTTGGTAAGTATGACACTGGAGCAAGTCAAAAACTTTCTCGATGAACATCCGCATCATGAACTGAGCCTACGCAAAGTCGCGGCGATGATTGGCTATGTGCCGAGTACACTGGTTAACGTTTTTGGTAACTATAATCTTTTGCTGCTACATGCTGTTGCCCAAACCCTAGATGAGCTGTTTGCTGAAGCAGAAGAGCAAATGAAGGATGTATCTTCACCTGAAGATGCCCTACGTAAGCTTGCCTACTGCTACCTGAATTTTGCTTCACAGCACCCATACCGTTGGCAGCTGATTTTCCAACATACCATGAACGGTGAAGAGCTGCCTGAATGGCAATCTGAGCGTATCGACAGTATGACAGGCATGCTTGAAAGCCTGATACGTCAAATCACGCCAAATAAAACAGACGAAGCGATTCTTGAGGCAAGCCGAGTATTGTGGGCCGGTGTACACGGTATCACCCTGCTGACAGTAGATGACAAATTATTTACCTCAACCCCTGTTGATGGCAAAGCCCTGATCGACAACCTTATTGACACCTATCTGAACGCTTGGCAGGCATAGGCGGAGAGATCAATGAGTGTAAAGCCCCAGTCTCGCCTATTAACTAAACAGCGTTTTTTACCGTACTTTCTTACCCAGGCATTTGGGGCTTTCAATGATAATGTGTATAAGAATGTTCTGCTCATTCTTATCGCATTTGCCGCCCCCGGCACTTTGCCCATAGATTCAGATCTGGTTATCAATCTTGCCGCAGGCTTATTCATTCTGCCATTCTTTCTGTTCTCTGCCTCTGCCGGTGTGCTTGCCGATAAATATGACAAGGCACTAATCATGAGAGTGGTCAAAATGGCTGAAATCGTGATCATGTCGTTGGCCGCCATCGCATTCGTCACCGAAAGCTATATGGCATTATTGGTACTGCTGTTTCTGATGGGAACGCAATCAGCCTTCTTTGGCCCGGCCAAATATGCCCTGCTCCCACAGCATTTGAAAAAGGAAGAACTTGTTTCCGGCAATGCGCTGGTTGAAACAGGTACCTTTCTGGCTATATTGCTGGGCACCTTGTTAGCAGGGGTCATTGCCAATCAATCTCATGCACCGGCCATCGCAGCTACGAGTGTTATCTGTTTTGCAGTAATCGGCTATCTGAGCTCGCGCTGGATCCCCGAGGCGAAACCGAGCAACCCCAATATCCAATTTCAATGGCGTCCTGTCCGCCAAACCCGCCATACACTAGCGATTGCTCGCAAGGACAAAACGATATTTCAATGCGTACTGGGGATCAGCTGGTTCTGGTTTTTAGGTGCTTGCTACCTGACTCAATTCCCCAATTTTGCCAAGCTACACCTAGGGGGCGATGCCGCTGCTGTTTCGTTTTTGCTAACCCTCTTCTCCATCGGTATCGCTATCGGTTCATTGTTGTGTGACCGCTTGTCTGGTCATCGAATTGAGCCGGGGATTGTTCCTTTGGGCAGCTTGGGGATCACATTATTTGGGGCAGACCTCATGTTTGCCACTCCGGAGGTGATCCCGGCAACGCAAACCTTCTTGGAGTTTATGACTCACCCAGAGCTATTTCGGGTATTCGTTTCTCTGACAATGTTGGGCGTTTCTGGCGGGATTTTTATTGTTCCTCTTTACGCGATGATGCAGAGTCGAGCCAAAGAAGAAGAGCGCGCGCAAATTATCGCAGCAAACAATATTTGGAATGCCATTTTTATGGTTGCCAGCGCCATCACGGCAATCGTCTTTTTGTCAGTCATGGGGCTGTCGATTCCGCAGTTCTTCCTGTTCCTATCGCTGGTTAACTTTGTTGTTGTCCTCTATATCTATATTCAAACACCCGACTTTTTCTGGCGCTTTGTCGTCTGGCTGGTCAGCCACACCATGTATCGGGTACGCCACAAGGATCTGAGCAATATCCCAGCCAATGGCGGCGCACTGATTGTCTGCAACCATGTGAGCTATGTGGACGCCCTGCTACTAGCTGGTGCATACCCGCGCCCAATACGTTTTTTGATGGATAGAGATATCTATAATCTTCCGTTCATCAAGGCCTTCTGCAAGGCCTGCAAGGTCATTCCAATAGACTCTACGAATCGCAGATCTATTCTAAAGGCTTTCGTTAAAGTAAATGGCTACCTGGAACAAGGGGATATTGTGTGTGTGTTCCCCGAAGGGCAATTAACCCATGACGGTGAAATCGGGCCGTTTATGCGCGGTATCGATCTTATCATTAAGCGCTCGAATGTACCGGTGATACCTGTTGCCCTTCAAGGGCTGTGGGGCAGCTACTTCAGCCGTGAAGGCGGGCGGGCATTATTGAAGGTCCCTAAGCGCTTTTGGTCGAGAGTATGCATTGTCGCGGGATCCCCAATTCACGCCGAACAAGCCAGCAGTACGATACTAAGAGAGCAGGTATTGGCATTGCGGGGAGATAATAGGTAAGAGCAAGGGATAGAGCAGGGAGGAGATTAACCACGCTCCTAGGCCGCGGCAAGTATTGACG
>Ga0209272_10001156_pt1 | contig 17580 bp, 8 predicted proteins | sample tdDd002_FD_187125 | JGI IMG/M metagenome (GOLD analysis project Ga0209272, IMG submission 187125) | Marine sediment microbial communities from the Atlantic coast under amendment with organic carbon and nitrate - tdDd00.2 (SPAdes)... | ecosystem: Environmental > Aquatic > Marine > Coastal >... | reverse complement strand
TGTATTCCATAGATATGTTGATCCTGCAATGCCGGCATCCAAGGTAATCGTATTACCTGCACAAGTTTCCTGATCAGATCCCAAATCTACTGTTGGGTTCGGATGAACAGTGACATTAACATCATCAGTTGCTGAACAGCCATTGCCATCAGTTACTACTACTGAATAGTTAGCACTTGTAGAAACTGTGATTGTTTGTGTCGTTTCACCTGTATTCCATAGATATGTTGATCCTGCAATGCCGGCATCCAAGGTAATCGTATTACCTGCACAAGTTTCCTGGTCAGATCCCAAATCTACTGTAGGGTTCGGATGAACAGTGACATTAACATCATCATTCGCTGAGCAGCCATTTGCATCAGTTACTACTACTGAATAATTTCCTGTTGTTGATACTGTGATCGTTTGAGTCGTTTCACCTGTACTCCATAAATAACTTGATCCTGCATTACCTGCATCCAATGTTATGGTATTTCCATTACAAGTTTCCTGGTCGGATCCTAAATCTACTGTTGGATTCGGGTGAACGGTTACATTTACATCATCATTCGCTGAACAGCCATTAATATCGGTTAAAGTAACGGAATAGTTTCCTGTTGTATTTACTAAGATAGCTTGTAAGGTTTCTCCCGTACTCCATAAATATGTTGATCCTGGCAGACCCGCATCTAACATTACATCAACACCTTCGCAGGTTTCTTGATCTGCACCCAAATCGAATACAGGATTTGAATGAACTATTAGATTCATTTCATCGGAACCTGAACATCCATAAATATCTGTTACAATAACATTATAAATTCCTGCAACAGCAACAGTTATTGATTGAGTTGTTTCGCCAGTACTCCATAAATAAGAGCCACCAGAATAATTTGCATTTAAGACAACCGAATTCCCATCACATATTTCTTGATCTGGTCCAATATCTATAGCTAGATTACTACTAATATCAATTCGCATAGTATCTGCATCAGGAACAAGACAAGGTGCTATAGGCTGTGCACTTAATTCCAAATCAACAAATCCGTTAGCGATATCAGCTGTTCCAGGAGTATAAGTTGCAGTTAGCAATCCTGAATTGTCAAATGTTCCATCTCCTAAACTTTTCCAGATGTATGATGATGCATTTGTTACAACACCATTTAAACCTGCAGTTCCCGATTCGCAAATAACCAGATCATTTCCTGCATCCGCAGTAACATGCTGAACCACCTCTACAGTAACATCTAAAGGAATTTCTGAAAGTTTAAACATACTAATAGCATCTAGAGCAAATGCATTATCTACACCAGTAGTATTCGTATTGTTAATTTGTATGTTTAATTGATTTGATGAATCAGAATACAAAAGTGTTTTGTATTCATTCCAATCACATGGTGAAGCTGTAGAAAAACTCAACACCACTTTACCATCAATTACTAAATCAAAATCATCAGAACTACTTCCTTTAAGATTGGTAATATTTAATGAGAATACGTAATAACTATCTGGATCAACACTAATATCCTGTTCCCAAACAGTACTATTTACTTGATCCCCCTCAACAATCAACATATTATCATTAGAATTCCCCGTTACTCCGGAACAATTACTCTTATCATTACCAAATATTCTCGTATAATCATCTACTCCATATTTACTTGACCTGTTACGACAAGATCGAGCCCACGGATTAGAGCAATAATAGTAATCACTCTGAAAACCAATATTTCCTAAAGTGAAATGTCCATTATTGACAAGTTCTAGAGTATTATCAATATAAAATAATCGAAGATTGTAAGTGGCGGTTGAATCGGGAGCAACAACAACTCTTGAAGATAAACCATCAACATCCCAATTGAATAAAAAATCGTTTCCAGCATACAATTCAACAGATTCCCCTCTACATATAATTGTATCATTCAATGTCACATCAGGCACATTTCCCGATGCACTGGTAATATTAACCATATCCATTGCCGAGCATCCATTCATATCGTAAACACGAACCGAATACAATCCAGGTTTATCAACATTTAAATATCTTCCTCTAGACCCATCATCCCATACATACATAAATTGAGAACCTGCATCCAAAGTAATAACATCACCATCATTCAGAACCTGATCAGGACCTAAATCAACAGTTGGAGGAGGAACTAAATTAACATTAATATCATCTGTTGCTGTACAGCCATTTGAATCGGTTACGGTAACTGAATAATTACCTTGCGTATACACTATTATCTCTTGGGTTGTTTCTCCTGTACTCCATAAATAAGTACCTCCAGATATGCCAGCATTCAAAACAACCGGATTACCAGTACAAACCGTACGATCAGCACCTAAATCAATTGTCAATTCCGGATAAAACCCCACATAAACAGATTCAGATTCAACACATCCGAACGAATTTGTAATTTCAACAGTATAATTTCCTGCTGTTGACACATCAATAGTTTGCGATGTTTCACCAGTACTCCATAAATAAGTAGAACCTGGATTTCCAGCATCTAAAGTATAATCACCGCCTCCGCAAGAAGCTTGATTTCCTCCAAAGTCAATAAACGGAACTGGATTTAGTGTCAATAGTAAATCATCAACTACCTGTCCACATGGATTATTAGAATCAGCAGTTGCTAATAAAATAACAGATCCATTCAATCTATCATTCGCCCCTGGTGTATAATTAGAATTAAAGTTCGATGCATCTGAAAATGTACCATCTCCTAAAGTAGACCATAAAAATCCTGTATGATTTGATGCACTTGCCGACAATATTGCCGTTTCATTTCCACAAATTGTTTGATCAGGACCTGCATTTACAATTGCTGGATCAACAACGGTTACCGTTCTAGTATCCGGAACTTCAACCAAAGGATTAAATGAAATACCATCCAAAGCATAATCATTTCCACTACGAATCAAATTTTTATTTACTATGGAGATTACAATTGATGTTTTTGTTCCTGAGTGCCACAATGAATAAAACTCTTCCCATGCACAAGTTGAACCTGAACTAGGTTCAATATAATCTCCCATTAAGACTCCATCAATCATAAACTCGAGGCGAGCAGGATTGGTAGGGTGTACATTACAAGCCCATGTAGAAAAAGCATAATATTGATTTGGATTTACGTTAATGGTTTGACTCCAAACCACAACATTTTCATCAGGTGCTCCATTTACAATCAGGTAATTATCAGGATTATTTCCTGTATGACCTCCACAAGCTGAAAAATTCGCATGATATTCATTAGGATTATCATCTACAGCATATCTTCCTTCTTGCCAAAGCGAAGCATAATGCGAATGATTAGAAGAAGAAACGCCTGCATCTGGACAATAAACGTATTCACTATAAAACCCCATATTACCCAAATCAAAATCACCATTAGTGATCAGTTCTGTTCCAGTATCAGGAATAAATACACGTAGGTTATACGAAGTTGTAACAAGCGGTGAAACAGTTATTGTTTTTGATAAATCACCTGTACTCCAATTGTACATATATGATCCTGGCTTTGCTTCAAGAATCACAGACTCACCTGCACAAATTGTTGTATCATTTACAGGTCGAACAATCTGAGCATATCCCAAATTACAACCAAATGTAAAAAACAGCGTAAAACAAAACAGCCGTAGAAGTTTATCCATTTATTCTCCTTTTAAAACGTCATCACTACAATCCTCAAACACACATCATTTTTGACGAAAGACTTATTTTATTCTCTTAAATACGTAAATCTAATGATTAAAGTTCTATAAATCATTGTCAATATATTAATAATTCTTAAACAAAATTACAAGTAGGTGACTATAAGGCACTTCTGAAGAGGAGAGCTTTTTATTAAAAATGAGATTAAATAAGCAACACTGATGTGTAACTTTATGAATATAAGATTAAATAAAAGAAGGTATCACTCTCATTCAATGAAAGGATGAAAATCTAATAAGAAGAATTAATACTGAGAATAAAAATGTATAATTAAAGTTAAAATCCATCATGAGTTTTGCGCGAATCCTCACAAAGGTTTAACAGATCTTTTAACTCCTTTTTGGTGAAAGAACGATATTTTCCTGGCTTTATATTACCAAGTGAAATATTCATGATCCGAAGTCGTTTAAGTGAGGTAACATCATATCTTAGATACTCACACATTCTTCTAATTTGTCGATTTAAACCTTGTGTAAGTACAATTTTGAAGGTATAGTTATTTACCTTGGTAACACGACATTTTTTAGTAACAGTGTCAAGAATAGGAATCCCATTTCCCATTCTCTTGATAAAATCAGAGGTGATTTTTTTATTTACCGTAACGATGTATTCTTTTTCGTGATTGTTTCTCGAGCGAAGAATTTTATTCACAATATCACCATCATTGGTCATAAAGATTAAACCTTCACTAGGTTTATCCAATCTACCAATTGGGAAAATACGCTCAGGATAATTGATGTAAGAAATAATATTTCCTTTAATTCTAAGATCGGTAGTACAAGTAATTCCAACTGGTTTGTGAAATGCTAAATAAATACTTTTTACAGTTTTAGTAACAACTTGTCCTTTAACAGATATTTCATCCTCTCTGGTAACCTTTACACCCATTTCAGCTTTTTTACCGTTCACCTTCACTTTACCTGATTCAATTAATTTATCCGCCTCGCGACGTGAACAGTATCCGGTTTCCGCTATTGCCTTATTTAATCTGGTGTATTCCATTGCTATCTTAGTTAAAAATCTTTCTGAGAAGAATTAAATTGTCGCAAAAATACAGGAATATTTTAAATATGGTACTTTCAAAAAAATTACTTAATAAACTTCCACTCCTTATCACATTCAAAACATTTATAGCTCCTCTTAAATAAAGGGAAAAGAATACCCAACAGAAAGAATGTTATCAAAATAAGAAAGTTTGGCTCGCGAACCTTACCAATATTTTTGGATTTACAAAATGGACAAACAGTCTTATCCATATTCTTTGCGAATTTAACTTTTTGAATATCCCTCTCCACCAATAAATCAGCCTCTGTAATATAACCTCCACTTTTCAGATACTCAATACTTTTATCAAAATCAGATTCGTGTACTAATAATTTAACACCGCCAATTGCATTTGAACAGAAGTTATCTACTTGTGCTGTTAATTCATCTCTAATAAAAACATCAATTCCAAATGATTCTAGATAAGTCTTTGCCATATGCGCTTCCTGAGGAAGGACGGTAGTTAATACAATAATCCAATTGCTCATAAATATTTACACTTTACTGCAAATTTAATAAAACAATATAAATTACTCAACCAAGTTATTCCTTTATCATATACAATTTATTATCATCTACATTGTAAAATAATGGAGCTACAACAATTTTAGGATATTTAATTCTCAAACGTTTGGCTTCGTAAGCTACAAATTCCATGGCATTACCAACTTCAAACATGGGTGCAAAATTGTTAAAGTGTTCTTCCGCTCTAACTTGAGACCAGCCTCCTTCTTTGACCAATCCGCTAATAAATTGATCCTTTTTAGAATTCAAATTCACCATGCCACAATTATTGTGACCGATAAGTGCGATATGCTTGATTCCTCCAACCGAAATAGCATAGGAAACTTTAAATTCGCTGTATCTAAGATTAGCACCACCGGTTCTAATGATATAAGAAAAATTCTCCGGAATATGGAGATGTTTTCTGTGGTCCATGCACATTCCGACCAACAATTGTGCTTGTTTATAATCTTCAAAAGATCTATTCAAATTGTGAAACTCAAGAAGCAATCCTATTGGTGTGTTCTGGTATTCTGGTAAAATATCTTTTGTACTGTTGATTTCAATTAATTGGCTCATAGTTTTTAATAATCGTGGTTTAGAATGATTCTAAAGATAGACAATTGAACGATTATTGCAAATTGAAAACAAGCACTAAAAAATTGAAGATTCTGTAGCTGTAGTGAATTCCTCTAAAAATTTCATTCCTTTATTCGAATTTCCTTTTTTATTTAAGCGAGGGCTCCAAACTGCAATACTGTATTTCCCAGGATGTACAGCTACAATACCGCCCCCAACACCACTTTTTCCAGGTAATCCTACTTTAAACGAGAATTCTCCAGCCTCATCATATAAACCACATAATTGCATTACGGCATTGATTCTTTTCGATTTACTTGTACTTATTATCTTATCACCAGTAATTGAATTCTTACCATAGTTAGCTAAGAATAAAAAGGTCTTTGCCAATTCATCACATGTCATTTCAATAGAACACAAATTGAAGTAGAAATCCAAAACTACATCGATATCATTTTTAATGTTACCAAATGACTTCATTAGATTACACAAAGCAGCATTTCGATAGCCTGTAGATTTTTCAGATTCTGCAATTATATCTGAATAAGTAATTGTAGAATTGCCTGATAACTTTCTAACAAATTCAAGAAACTCTTTTTTAGGATTTTGAAGATGACTGACTAAAATATCAGCAACAACGATCGCTCCAGCATTGATAAATGGATTCCTGGGTATTCCCTCATCATGTTCTAACTGAATTAAAGAATTGAATGGAGTCCCTGATGGCTCAACACCAACTCTTTTCCATAAATTCTCCTCCTCTATTTCAAAGGCTAATGTAAGTGATAGTACTTTTGAAATACTCTGAATAGAAAATTTTTCTGCCGAATCTCCTAAATTATAATTACTATTTTCTATCGTAACCAAATGAACTCCGAACTTTTGAGGACTAACATTACCCAATTCAGGTATATAGTTAGCCAAATTGCCAGAATCCTTAAAACTCTGCATTTGCGATACAATGTTTGAAAATATTTTCTGATAATCCATGATGTACATATTAAGAATTCACAAAGGTACACCTTAGAATAAAACGGTGAATCTAACTAATTAGAAAATTTGCAGATCATTTTTTTTGATATTTTCGAATCATTGATAAAACCTCATTTTTCCTAAATGGTTTCGCAATATAATCCGTACATCCTGCTTCCAGAGCCTTTAACCGTTCATCGCTCATTGCAAAAGCTGTTTGAGCAATTATCGGTATATCAGAATCAAATTCTCTTATTTTATGTGTTGCATTATACCCATCTAATACAGGCATTTTTATATCCATTAAAATGAGACTAATCTTCTTATTCTCTTTGTAAATTTCAATTGCCTCTTGCCCATTAATTGCTCTAAAAATTTCCAGATTAGACTCTTCTAAAATTTCACTTATATAAAGAAAATTACTCTCCTCGTCTTCTGCAATAAGAATGCAATTATTATTTGCAATAGGCTCATCAGTATCAATATTAATAGGAATATTTTTATCACTTATCTGAATATTAACAGGAATAGTAAAATAAAAACTCGAACCCAATCCAGGAGTTGAATCAACCCAAATTTTACCACCAAGTAAATTGGTATTCCCCCTGCAAATTGCCAATCCTAAACCTGCTCCTCCTATTGTTTTTGTGGTTTCAATCTCTGCTCTTCTAAAGCGATCAAATATCCCGTCATGCATTTTCGAATCAATACCAATTCCACTATCTTTTACAAAAAATTGTATCTGAGATTGTTTGTATTCATATCCAAATTCTATTGACCCATTTTCGGTAAATTTCTGTGCATTACTTAACAAATTATTTACAATTTGTCTAAACTTTACTTCATCTGTTACAATAACAGAATCTTCTTCGCTCAATCCCTTTACCAATTTCAACGATATTCCCTCATTTAATGTCGCCGAATACGTATTGTAATAGTCATCAAGTATTTTATTAATACTCACCGAATTTCTTGCAGCTTCAATATTTCCGGTTTCTATTAACGACAAATCCAAAACATCGTTAACAACATTCAACAGCTGATCAGAGCATTGTGTAATAATACTCAAATATTTTTCCTTTTGTGATATTGATAAATCATCATCTTTTAAAAGTCCTGCAAAACCAACAATTCCATTCATTGGAGTCCGGATTTCATGAGACATATTCTGCAAAAAGGCTGATTTTAATCTGTCACTTTCCTTAGCTTTTGATTCCGCATTTCTAATTTTCAGCAAATGCTTTTTCAATAAAAAAAAGAAAAGTATACCTGTCATCAATACATAAAACCACCCTTTAAGGTTTGTATTGAAGTTAAGTGATCAACATCATGAATTAGAGTTTTTACAATTCTATCTGAGAATAAAATCCATGCTCCACCTATTAATAGATATGCAAGGAAAAACTGATATTCGAATTTCAAAAAGAATCTTTTCACGTATATTGACTTTAAACTTATTACCAATTCTAACCCGTTTTAAACGAGGCAATAAAATTAATTATTTTAATATTATCTGCAAATATTAAATTCAGCTTAACTAACAATAAAACAATCCATTAAAAGATTCTATTTTTAAAACCCTTTAATCATCAAAAACATTGTACTTGGCTTGTCTTTCTTTCCATCTTTCGCGGGCATATTGCTGCATGTCCACGACCTTATCATGCTCATCAACAATTTCAAGCCCTAATAAAGTTTCAATAATATCTTCCATGGTAACGATTCCATCCATTCCTCCATACTCATCAACAACAAGGGCAATATGTTCCTTATTATTTAACAATTTATCCCAGGTATTTAGTAGGGTTTGAAATTCTGATATTATGACAATTTCGCGAGATATTTCCTTTAATAAAACATCATTCTTTCCTTCAGCCAATTCCTCAAAAATCTTCTGGCGAAATACATAACCGGTAATATTGTCCTTATTACCAGAATAAATTGGAATTCGTGAATAATACAAATACTCTTTATTTTTCAAAAACTCCTTTAAACTCATATTCTCATCAGCAACTGTAACCACTACCCTAGGTGTCATTATATCCGTTACATTTATCGATTTTAAGCGAATAAGATTCTGTATAATTCTATTCTCTTTCTCTTCAAATACACCTTCTTCGGTTCCAATTTTTGCCATTGCCGATATTTCTTCTCTACTAATCGAAGCCTCTTCTTGCTTACTTGCAATTATCTTGGAGAGATAAGTAGTAAACAACACCAACGGATAAGTTAATATCACCATTGACTGAATTACAATCCCAGATAAGATGGCTAACTTTCTCCAATATATAGCCCCAATTGTTTTTGGTATTATTTCAGAAAATATTAAAATCAACAAGGTAAGTACCGCAGATACAACACCAAAATAAACCTCCCCAAACAATTTCGTAGCCTCAGCTCCAACTCCCGCAGCTCCTATTGTATGAGCAATTGTGTTTAAAGATAAAATCGCTGCAAGTGGTCGCTCAACATTGTCTTTTAATTTCAAAAATACAGATGCTTTTTTTGATCCTTCATCAATTTTAACATTCAAAAAAGATATTGGCGTAGAAAGCAAAACCGATTCAAGAATTGAACACAAAAAGGAAATAAAAAGTGCTATAAATAAATAGAAAAATAAAAGAAACATAAATTTTATGGATATTAGTTATTTGGTGTAATTTACCAATTTTCAGAACGAATAAAAATAGGATTAGCCCTAATTATCTATACTGGTCTTGTGTTCATTTTTACCTACAACACTAAACTTTTTACACAACGTAACCCCCTGTTCATCAACTAAAGTAAGTAAATGCTCCCCTTCAGCAGGACTCAATTCCTTTTGATGAGACTGAGACGTAGTGCCAATAAATTCTCCATCCAAATGCCAATAAACAGTCATTTCCGGATCATGGTGAGCCATCTCAAAGACCACACTTCCTCTCATTCCATCCAAATCAATTGGTACAAACAATCGATCATTTCCTTTCGGATAAATCAATTCCATTACTTTTGAGTCTCCAGTTCCTATACAATCATCACGAAAAGTTGGTAAGGGACGATACAAAGGATTTCTTTTCTTATAGTACCATTCGATTGCAGGTGGCAAAACAAACCACGATTGATGAACCATATTACTAACATTCTCACAATCTGAATTTACACGATATCGTTTCGACTGGTCTAAATGTACCAATTTGTGATAAGGACATACTTCTGTTTCTAAACCAGATTTACTAATCCACATTGAATCTACCTCTTCACACCACCTTCCTGCTCTATGTCCGCTATTTCGACAAATTGGAACTAAGTCCATTTCCTCATAAGGTTGCTCGAACCACTCCGTTTTCGGGAGCAAATCAAAAACATCAAACATTACGGGTGCAGCAACACTAACACCTGTTAATCCTGGTCTACCTTCTCCATCAGCATTACCAACCCAAACACCAACAACATATTTCGGTGTTGTACCAATTGCCCATGCATCGCGAAAGCCAAAACTTGTACCTGTTTTCCATGCTACTTTCTGAGACGAAGAAAATGATTTCCAACCGTTCTCACCATCTGGTCTATTCACTTCTAATAAAGCCTCAAAGGTCTGATAAATAGCTGAAGCTTTCATAATTGGCTGAGAATCTTCTCTCTTTAATTTATTCTTCTGTATTGTATAGCTAGCCTTTCTGATATCATTGGTGTAATAAGTTCCATCATAACTATTGTAGTGATTTAAAATTCGAGACATACTGGCATACATGCCACATAGCTCCCACATTCTACCTTCAGCTCCTCCCAAAATCAGAGATAATCCATAATGTCCTGCTGGTCTATTCAAAGTATTCATGCCCATTTTTCTAAGCAAAAAATGAAAACGCTCCACTCCATAACCTCTTAACATTCTAACTGAAGGAACATTTAAAGAGCGTGCCAAGGCATTTTTTGCCGGAACAGCACCATCATATCTCAAATTAAAATTCTTAGGTGAATAACCTGCTATCTGAGTTGGAATATCTGGCACCAAAGTATTGGATAAAATTTCTCCTTCATTAATCATACTAGCAAACAAAAATGGCTTTAAAACACTACCTGTACTTCTCGCCGATCGTATAATATCCACCTGATTTCCATGATTATTAAATCCAGTCCTCTCTGAATTTCCTACATATGATAATGCTTGCCCCGTTTCTGTACTTAGAACCAAAACAGCAATATTATGAATCTCATTTGCCTCAAGATGCTTCTGATGTTTTCTGACAATGCTATTAACTCGTTCCTGTAAACCATAATTTATAGTGCTTATTACCTTTTCTCCACGATGCTCCTTATGAGCTCTATCCAGTAAATGAGGAGCAATTCTTGGTAAGTGATGAATTTTTTGAGGAATCTCTTCCTGTTTTGCCAACTCACAAGTAGTCGAATCAATCTCTCCTTTTTGCAGCAACCTATCCAATAGTCGATTTCGTTTTAATCGTAATTTTTCACTGTTCTTACCAGGATAAATCAGTGATGGAGCATTAGGTAAGACTGCTAAAGTTGTCGCCTCTGACCAGGAAAGTTCATTTACATTTCTACCAAAGAATCGCCAGGCTGCAGCATCCAATCCTACTACATTTCCGCCAAAAGGCGCATGCGAGGCATATTTAGCTAAGATCTCTTCCTTTGAGTAGCTTAATTCCAGCCTCAGAGCAAGAAGCATTTCTACCAATTTCTGATAAACCGATCGTGATTTTCCTTTCCGAGAAATTCGAATCAACTGCATACTAATGGTGCTTCCTCCACTAACTATTCTCCCTGATTTTAAGTTTTGAATTACCGCTCTACCAACTGCAACGGGATTAACACCTGGATGCCAGTAAAAATATTGATCCTCGAATGTTAAAAGAGATTTCTCGAACTTATTAGGAGTCTCTACCAAATCAGGAAATCTCCACTGACCATCATCTGCAATTCTGGCTCCCAACAAGCTTCCTTCCCTACTATACAAAATGGTAGAAGTAGGATCTTGAAATAGGTTTGATGGCAATGAGAACCAAAAAATAATAGACAATAGCAAAAATGCCAACATAAACATGCGGCATTTTCCTGATTTACAATATTTAAATCTATTAAATTTCATATGAATTCCCCGATAGATTTTGAGAACTATCGGGGATATTTTATTTATTTCACAACTTCAATCCATCTACCAGGTTTTCTGGCATTCACCTTATCATCGTACATCGCTTCACAACTAACCGTTGGCAAATAAAACTTACCAACATAAGCCGCTGTTAAAGTAATGGTAAAAGTTTTATTCTTACTTTTTTCCAAGTCGAAATATGAATAAACACGATCATCGCGAATATCCTGATAATCTGGTTGATCTCCAACATTATTTTCGTCAACTTCTCCAAAACGTGTATTTAATATTTCCCAACCAGAAGGAAATATCTGCGTTAAAGCCATTTGCTCATAATTATTAACTACGCCAGGATTCGTAATCTTCACTTCAGCTTTAAAATCTGTTCCTTGTTGCAATTTACTAACGTCAATAGTATTCCCTTGCATATCCTTATAAGCAATATTCAGCTTCAAGTTCATTTCTGATGAAGATTGATCACCTGTTTCAGGGATTCCATTCATACTCAATCTTGCATACAATATTCCATCAGCTAAATTGGTTAATTTCAATTTAGGAGCACCTTTACTAAGATCAATTGGAATTTGTGTTACAGGTCGGTTACTTGTCAATTCTTCCTCATTTTGTCCATTAATTGAATACGAGAAAGTCATTTTGCCACTCTCTCCTTTTCCTGCAAATTCTGCCATTGCAATTAGACAATAAGCGGTAGTTTGAGTACTCATCCATGAATCACTCGATAACTTATTCGAAATTTCCTTAACCAATGGAAATGCCTTTGTTTTTTGATCTAATAAACTTAGAGTTTCTAAAATCATTGCCTTATCTCGAGTTGAAGAACCAAAACTTCCTGAATGTTCTCTGTAAGCTGGAATCTCAGTACTTAAACCATCAATCAACTCCTCTGCAACCTCTTTCTTTCCAATAATACGATAAGTCGCAGCCAATCTCCACTTCGCATCATCTGATAGTTTCGATTGCTCTCTCATTCTATTCATCGATGCCAAGTCAGCATTATCAGCCAGAGCCAAAGTATATAATCGGTAGGCTTGTATCAAATCATTTCTTCGATAATAGTAACCATTATAAGAGCTCTGTTTCCATGATTTAGCTGCCGATTTTTGATATTTTATCCATGATGATTTTAAACCAACAGGTAAAGTATATCCCAATTCTTCAGCTTTTAAAATAAAGTGACCACCATAACTGGTTCCCCATGCATCTGCATAACCTCCGCCTGGCCAGTAACTAAATCCACCATTTGCCAATTGGAAACTTAACAAACGAGTTAAGCCTGCACGCACGTTATCTTCAATTCTTAGCTTTTGATTCGCAGTTAAATCCACAACAGTTTCCAAAAACAATTGTGGGAATACCGCAGAAGTAGTTTGCTCTATACATCCGTGAGGATAATCAATCAAATACTCCAAACGACGACCAAAATCAATTGGTGGGATATTCGAAAGTTCCAAAATTGCTTTATTGGTTCCTTCCATACCAGGCAGATTAGCCAAATATTCCCAGCTTTGATCTTTCTTCAGTAAAGTATCACTTACATTTGTAACTCTTGGATTGGGATTGCGAACATCCAATTCGATATCGTAAGTAGCTTTATTATTCCCACTTTCTGCAATCACTTTCACTTTTGCAATACCCAATTTCGAAGCAACTTTCAAGTCAAAATCAACTACTTGTTCCCCAACTTTATCAAAACTTATATTTTTCTCTTTCTCAGCAAGAGGTAACAAATATTCGTTTGGTTCAATTCTTAGCTTTACATTTTTAACCTTAGGATCCATAGCAAAAACAGTAACCGGAAGTTTAACTGTTTCACCCGGACCGACCACTCTTGGCAATGTTGCCAAAACCATTAATGGTTTACGAACCTGACACGTTTTCTCTGCCGATCCATACGCACCCTTATTACCTGCAACCACCATTGTTCTTACCGATCCCACATAATTAGGCATAGTAATTTTGTGCATTTTGGTATCGCCTGCATACAATGTAAACGGACCATAGAACATTACAACAGGTTTGAATCTATTGGCTTTGGCTTGCTTCTTCCCTTTCAAATCCTCATCACCACCAATGGCAAATGCTTTCTCTAATCTTGCACCAAAAGCACCCATTACCATATCGTACATATCCCAGGTTTTAACTCCTAAGGCTTCGCGAGCATAAAATGTAGACCATGGATTAGGAGTTTTAAATCTGGTCAAATCCAATAATCCGTCATCAACAACAGCAATCGTATAAGTCATTGCATTGCCATTTTTCTCTGAAACTTCAACCTCAAATTCTTTTTCAGGTTCCAAGATTTCTGGCATTTCAATTTCAGGATTCAATCTTGTATTCGGATCTTCAACCAATAGTGGAATTACACCGTACATTCTAATTGGCAAGTCGTTTTCAACTTGTCCGTGAGGCTGAATTAAGCTCACATGCACATAAGCATTTGGTGCCATTTCCGGAGTCACCTCAAAAGAGAATTCTGATTCTCTTGAACCTGTTTCCACCCAAAATGCATCCAATACTTTAGCACCTGTTTCGATACTTACCAGTGCTTTTCCTGATTTTGAGGATGGAATTGTAATTTTCGCTTCTTCGCCCACTTTGTATTTATCCTTATCGGATACAAATGACAGTAAGCTTGCATTCCCCGGCATTCCTTCTGGAGTTCTGCCATACCATTTCGAGAAATATGCAGTTAGACCAGCAGAATGACCACTTTCCTTATCGAATACCTGGATAAGATACCTTCCATAATCTTGCCATGAATGATATGGAATATTCAACTTATAAGTTCCAACCCCATTTTTGGTTGAAATTGTTTTACGATCCACAATTCTGGTTGAGCTTCTTCCAATATAAGAAGCTAAATTCTCCTCATCGGAATCCCACCACCAGCGCCAGCCAATCTTATATGTTTTAATTACAATTTTATCTCGGCTTACCGGATTGCCATCAGCATCCAGAGTTGCAATTTTCAATTCATGATCTGTATCCGTAAGGTACCATCCTCTTTCCGATTCAGGCATTTGCAATCCAACAAACGAATTGTAAGGAGCAAATTTCACTCTTTGCATATCAATACTAAAATCACCACCTTCTTCAAATACTCGGGTAATGAAATTGGCATTCAACATACCAGGAGCTGATTTGTTTCCTTTCAGTTTTAAATCAATTTTGGCTTCTCCATTCTGATCAACCTTTCCATCAAATATAACTTGCTCATCAGCATAGAAATCTTTTGCAGGATCATCAAAAATGTATCCTTTATGATCCTTAAAAGAAGTTTTAGTAGGTGAAAATCTCAAACTAATGTTCGATTTCAAGTTTCTGGCAGTAGCACCATGCAGCCATTTCACTTCCATGTCAGCCTTTTGACCTTCCACTTTCGATTTTAAAACCTTCGTTCCAAAATCAAGTTTTATCTTCAGTCTATTTGGCTTTACCGTTTCAATTTTAATGGTTTTACTAAAGGTAGCTCCACCAACCTTTATTCTTGCAGACCAATTGCCCGTAGGAGCATCAGCTTCGGTTGAACAGGTAAATGAATAAAAACCATTTACTCCTGCTGTACTTACTCTGTGTACAACTGTCTGTCCTTCCGGATTAATCAATTCAAAAATTACAGGATGATTATCAGGCAATACTTTGCTTGCATCTTCCAAAACAAAATTCAAATATAGATTATCACCAGGACGCCAAACGCCACGCTCTCCATAAATATATCCTTTAATACCTTTTTGAATGGTTTTTCCACCTACATCGAAACTACTCAAGGAAAGTGCCGAACCATCATCTAAACGCAAATATCCTCTTTGATTTCCTTTTTTTGCAATCAGTAGAAACGGTTTACGATCCAGCTGCACTTTAGCCAAACCTTCATTATCTGTTTTTATTCTTGCCATCAATTGTTTCTGATAATTGTAAATTTCCAGATCAACTCCGGATTCAGGATTAGCAGTTAGCAAATTTGAAACGACAAAAATGATGGACTTATCATTCCCAGCCTTTGCAATCAAACCTAAATCTGAGGCAAAAACATTTCTTTTTATAAATTTTCCAGATCTGTAGTAAGAAACATGACAAGGATTTTCTTTTTCGTTCCAATCATATCCTGATGGATAGTAGTAATCATCGTACCATCCAGGATTATCCCAAGATTTCATTTCACGCTCCAGTTCCTGTTCAGCTACAATTTCATCAACACTTGCCAAACCATCTTCTTTCTCTTCCTCATCTTCACATCCGTAAAGCGCATACTCTTTTCTAAATCGCAACTCAATACGATAAATCGATCCTGGATTCACATCAACAAAATCAGCAATATCAATGGTATATGCATTCCATTTTCTAAGATCAACTGCTCTATTGGTTCCCAAATCAACACGTTTTTGCAATATTAAACGAGCTACACGCTTAAGATTACTCGTTTGATTCATTCGATTGTCTTGCAGAAACTGATGTACATTATTCTCAAATACTTCAATCACTCGCAAATCAACCGATTTAAGACTTACCGCCTCAAAAGGCATAATCAAACCTTGCGACGAAGGAGAAATAATTCCTTTTCCAAGCAAACGAACAGCTGGCTTTATGTTCTCGAATACCAACTCAATTTTACGACTATCTTTTAAGGAGTAATCGAGAGCATTCTTAATTCCCTCTTCAAGGCGAATTACTTTTTTACCCGAAAGGCGATACTTTAAGTAAGCTCTTACCTCATTGCCATCAATTATAAATTTAAAACCTGATTGTCCTTCAATTCGAATCAGTCCTTTTAAATTTTGATCCTTCTTCAATGGATCGGTAAAACGAATGGAAACATATTGTTCAGGCTGTTGAATCACAACAGCACTAATCACTTTAAATACATTTAAAGCAGGAATCTCAACTTCTTCTTCTCCACTTTCTTTAACCTTAATCAAAGAACCATCCCACTCAATCAGCAATTCTCCCTTATCTTCTTGTCTGATTAAACTATCAACCACAAAATGGTGCAATTTACCATCTCCTGAATGTGACCATGAAATAGGCTTAGAATCTCCATTTAAACTTGCCTTTAGAACCGACTCTATTTCATCATCAGTAATTACATCGGCAGTTGTAAGATATCCCTTGTACTTTTGGGTCAGCATATCCGTTTTATCGTAAGACTGCAAGCCTTCACCAGAAAAGCTAAAGCTCTGTTTAATGGTCTGGAAATTAAATTTAAGAGTCGTATATTTCTCAGGCACTTCCAATATTTTTTTCAGATTAACCTTAACCTGATATACTTGACCGGATGCCATTCTATTGTCTGGACGAAACTCCAGAGTTCTTGGATCTTTCCAATATGCCTTTCCTTTAATTTTAGGGCTAATATTAACAATACCAGACTCTAACTCCTGACCTGGCTCAATCTTCTGTTCCACATCCTTCACCAAACGAATTTGAATCGCCGATTCCACCGAAACTACTCCTGAGGTAAAAGCTGAAACATATTGTCCAAAACCCGGATCAACCTTTCTTCTAACTTGCTTTTTGTCCTTGCAGGAAAATACAGCCGAAAGTAGCATCAACGGCACAATTAATAGGCAGAAAATCTTTCTCATTTTGTTCTATAGATTGGTGTATAATAAATCAGCATAATATTAGCTATTGAAAATGACTATTCAAATAAAAAAGCCATCATAATGAT
>Ga0209272_10001152_pt1 | contig 17602 bp, 15 predicted proteins | sample tdDd002_FD_187125 | JGI IMG/M metagenome (GOLD analysis project Ga0209272, IMG submission 187125) | Marine sediment microbial communities from the Atlantic coast under amendment with organic carbon and nitrate - tdDd00.2 (SPAdes)... | ecosystem: Environmental > Aquatic > Marine > Coastal >... | reverse complement strand
AATTTTCGGCTGGGCTGGCGGAATGTTTGGTCACCCTGAATTTTCTCTTAATACTATGTTGAGTGTTATATTTACACCTCTAGCTTATGTTATGGGCGTACCTTATGCTGATCTTGGTATTGCAGCGGATATTCTTGGTCAAAAAGTTGTAATCAATGAATTTATTGCTTACGCAAGTCTTGGTGATGTGATAAAATCCGGAGCTATTTCAGAAAGAACTGTTGTTATTTTGACATATGCTCTATGTGGATTTGCAAACTTCAGCTCGATCGGTATTCAAGTTGGTGGAATTGGATCTCTGGCTCCAAATAAACGCCATGAGATTGCAAAACTTGGTATGCGTTCAATGATCGGCGGCTGTCTCGCAGCCTTTATGACAGCGACAATTGCAGGTATTCTTATCTAATTATTTCTCTTGATACGGCGCCGTAACAAGTATAATAATACAAATAGTACATGAACTGCGATGCGCGCACTGTTGCATTCATGATGAACCTGATAATTATCGCAAAACAAAAGCTGTTCTAAAAATGACTTGGTCATTCTTAGAACAGCTTTTTTATGTAAGTACATCTATTAAAGCTCTACAGTTCTAGATCTGCACCGTCTACATATTTATTGATCGCCCTCATGATACTGTTGTCCATCTTCCAATCAAGAGCTTTCAGATTTCGTGTAACTTGATCTGCATTTCGCACCCCTGCAATTACAGATGTGACCTCTTCTTGGGCAATCAACCAATTTAAGGCCACTTCATTAAGCGGCTTCCCCATCTCAGCTGACAATTCGGAGAGGGTTTGCGCCAACCTAAAATATTTCCGATACAAAGCCCCTTTCAATTTTGGGTTTGAATTTCTGACATCTCCAGCTTTAAATTCTTGTCGTCTAATAAATTCGCCACTGAGTAATCCCTGAAAAAGCGGACTGTATGGAAAAAATGCCATCCCCTCTGACTTTGTAAAAGGAAGCACTTCCTTTTCAACACGGTATTGAAGAGGTATGTTATGATACTTATCTGCATTTCTTTCAATCATATTGTATAAGCCTTGCATGGATGCAATTTTAATAAATTGCCCCGCTTCTTTTGCATCAGATACTGAATAATTTGAAAGTCCAATATAACGGGCTTTTCCTGATCTTAGAATTTCTGCAAGTCCAAATGTCGTTTCTTCAATTTCAACACCGTCTGCTGATGGCCAGTGGACCTGATAAAGGTCAACATAATCAACACCAAGTCTTTGAAGGCTCTCGTCTATCTCTTTTATAATGACATCTCTGGTTACATCGTTTCTTACATTGTTCTTGGAGTCCCAAGGCAATCCACATTTGGTTCCGATAATAACATCATCTCTACGTCCTTTTAAGGCTTTACCAAGTACAGATTCAGCGTGGCCTAGACCATAAACTGGTGCAACATCAAAGAAATTAATACCACCATCTATTGCCGTATGAATGGCTCTAATTTGCTCTTCGTCAGTATGTCCACCCCAACTTGGTTCACCAGAGGCTCCCCAACATCCAAATCCAATGACCGAGAAGTCCAGATCCATGCTTTTGACCCTTTTGAATTGCATTATGCTCTCCTCCACGTGAATGTTCCCCCATTGTTTTTATAACTATATTTTATCAGAGTAATTGGATATGTTAAACTTAAATGTCATCTGGAGGATAATCTCAGAGTCTCGAAAATCTGAATAGAAATTGAAGATCACTTGGTTGTCGAATTCTACTCGAAGGCTATGTAAGAATATATGTATTCAAAAGCGAGCTTGGGATTCAAGCTCGCTTTATTTTTTCACTTTTGTTTTAGTTCTGGTTTTCTTTTTAGTCTTATCTCTACAATAATTGTTAGGTTTAAGTAAAGTGATATTTCGCTTTTGGTCTGCCTTTTTTTCCTGAACTATAGGTCATATCCATTTCACCATTTTCTATCAGATACGTTAAGTACCTATGAACAGTCTGATAGGCGTAACCCGTTCCTTCTGAGACTTCATCAAGTGTTATCCCCGGCGACCTGGACCGTATAAAATTCTCTATAATATTTAATGTCGATTCATTTATACCCTTCACGTATTCCCGCTTTTTAACGGTTTGCTCTTTCGTAGATTCAGAATATTTTAAATGGACACGTATTCGCGATATAAGATCAGGCACTTTAATAGGCTTGAGTGCAAAATCACTCGCCCCTGCGTCAATAAACGCATCTGCCAACGACTGCTGTTCATCTATTGTTAGAACGATTATGGGGACACGTGGATTAATCTTTCGAATTTTTTCAACACCGACAAGCCCACTAATAATGGGCATATGATAATCAATCAAGATCAAATCGATATCATTTGCACTGAGCACTTCTAACGCTTCATTCACACCTTGAGCGAGGTACGCAGTCCAATTTTTTAATCTGCAAATTTCTGATATGCCTAGTAGAATATCTTTATTGTCATCTATAGCCAGTATTTTTTTCATTCTGAACCCCCACCTACGTCCATTATATCGCAAGGTAATTTAATAATCACAGTTGTACCAAAACCTATCTTTGAGTTTATCTCCATGCTCCCGGAATGATTTTCTATTACTTTCTTCGCAAAACCAAGGCCGATACCCGAAGACTCTTTTGTGCTATAGCCTCTTTCAAATATTCGACTCAGCACATCCTCGCTTATGCCCTTGCCATTATCATTTATTTCAATCTGCACATAATGTTTTTTATCGGTGACATCGATTCCTATTATCGGATTCTCCATGCCTAGACTATCTATGCTATTTTTAATAATATTTACAATAGCTCTTCCCATCCGTATTTTATTTGTACAAACATTCATTTCTGGACACTGAATATTCACTTTTAATATTTCATCCAAATCATATGTCGAGATTTGAGACAAGACACTTGAAAACAGTTCATCAATCGATATCGTCCTTTTTTTATCCTCTACTAAAATCTCAGAAATCATGTGATTCAATTGATCCACCGATGATATTATTTTATCAACATATTCATGGGAAACTTTTGTTGAGTCAACCATTTCAATTAAAGATGCATACATCTCAATGATCGTCAGAGGTGTCTTCAGATCATGAACCAGATTCTGAGTTTCCTCCATTGAATGCATCTTAATACTGTTCAAATTTGCTTCATGTAATTCTTTTCTCATTTGTCTTTTTATATCAATATCAAGAAGCGCCTTATTCTGAGCATCCAAAATCCGATAAATCAAAACAGAATTAAATGTAAAAATGAAAAATAGAATCGTCGAGAGAAAACTCATGGTCTCATCTGCATTGATAATGGTTGATATGTTCTTAATGTCCTTCGAAAACTCACCATACCCAAACCCAAAGTTCGAAAGTACAGGCACTATATCAAGCCATTGTATTCCGATGATCAAAATAATGATATAAGTAGACTTTTTAAGTATCCCAACATGAATCGTATCTTTTGAGCTAAAAAACAACAGCGCCATAATTATGATAATCGATGGCATTCCAAAATGATATTTAACGCCATGAATCATATTAATCAAATAATACTCAAAGGGAATAATGAGTACGGTCACGCTGGTCCAGTAGAACTTCCAAAAAAGTTCTTTTTGCCTTTTATTCACACTCTCAAGAAGCACAAACACAGCCATGTAGATTGGTAAAATTCTAATCGAATTCATGATCACCAACATAAATGCAGCGATCAACAATAATCCTTGATTGAATGTATTGACACTTTTATATAAATAATCGTAAATTAATAAGTTTTTATGATTGATAATCAATGGCATAAGGATGCCTAGAATCAACAAGAAACCTACATTTATAAAAACTTTACGCTGTGATACGTCTAAGAGCTTCTTTAATTTCTTTATTCCGAATATATCCATAAGACGCCAGACCTCCTACTCCAAAAAATAGTAGAACACTTATGACGATTGTATTGTACTTGTAGCTGAAAAATATGCCCTCTTCTGCAATTGGCGTTAAAGGAACTGGATCAATACTGATCCCATACTCCATTGCAAGATCTTTAATATTAAGCAGATGTACCACACTAATACCTTTGTCTAGAAAAGCACCGATTAGCCCCTTGTCGCTATAATTTAGCTCTAAACTGGGATTAATGAGTCCATTATCAATACCATAACCCACATCACTCTCTCCACCTGAGACCAAATTGCCACCAACATTAATGAATAAATCAATATCACTGGCCGCTTGATCATAAAGACTCATACGATACGCAATGTTCTGATCGTATTCTTCAAAATATATATGTATTTTATCAGAATGACGGTCAATAATTTGCTTCAAAACCTCTGAATCCATATCCAGTCCTAAATCTTCAGCACCACCATTAGAAAAAGCAATACTTTTTCTATCAATGACACCTTCATTAAATAATCGTTGCTCCATATCGAGATACGTGAGTTCCTCATGATTCGCACCATAGGTTGATGCCCCTATGGAAGAAATAATTATAGTATCAATATCCATCGTCTCCGCGGCTGCGATAACCGCAAAATTCAATGCAGGAAATGATCCCGATACATTCACCGCGACAGTATCGCCTTTGACTAAACCTGCATCTGTAATTAGTTGTACAAGAAGTGCAGCCATATTGGGATTCGCACTTGTCCGCTTGGATTCAAGCGCCCCTAATGTTGTCGTAATTCTGGTATAACGCGGACCTAGAAGCCCCGTTTCATTGAGATCAACTGAGCTATCAATGTTGCCATCAATCTCTATACGGTAAGCCTTAATACGGCCAAATATTTGCTCTAAATGTTCAGATGCTGCCACTTTCGCATTAAACAAATTATCTTTTTCTACTGTTTTTGTTTGCTCTAAAACGCCATAACCCATCACTAAAAATACAACAAGGGCGATTAATATATTTTTTTTCACCATATAATGGAGCTCCCCTGCATCATGATCAATATGATTTTCAATAAAATCGTCACTGTTGCCAGTGATAACAGTGTGTTTAAATTTCCCTGCTTGTCACATTCAAAAGCAATAAGACCCGGAATGATATTTCCAACTGCTATGAAAGATCCAACCATATCAATATTCAGAATACCCTTTAACAGAATGCCGATTACAACAGCGATAGCAAATCTTCTTTTCCCGAAAAGTGGAAAAAATCTACCTAGAGCTTTAAGTGCATAACTAATAACAATAGCCATCACCACCGTGCCCAGAATTCTATTGGGCTGATCTATAAATAACGCAAGGTAGACCGGACTGATTAATCCACCAGGAGAAAACTCTGTAATCTCATAATAAATAAGACTAATAACAATGCCAATTCCAATGAATATTTCTAACATACGTTCTCCATTTCCTTTAACATCACCGTCGGCTCACCTTTTATATTACCAATGCCTATAACGATAGAGCCCTCAAATTCAATGTCTTCTTTGCTGACAACCGGAATGATTTCCCCACTGAAACCTGAATGAACCAGCTTTCTTTTCACATAGGAAGTGCAGTCACCAGAGATGTATAGTTTCTCAGGACTAAAATCATTGATTAATTCCAGAAGCATCAAAAATCTGTAATGTCGATCGCCCCTATTGTTATAGAAGATCGATTTTTTTAAACCTTCATGTTTTTTATATTTCGCGAGTAATATTTTTGTAGAATCATAATCATTGGCACCGAAACCATTAATGAATCGTCCGCCACATATATCGAACACTTCTCGGTGACCGATGTCTGGACAGTAATTATTAATGCCTCTCATACTTGCTTGTATATTTAAGTTGAGAATCTCACATACAGCCAGTGCTGTATTCATGTTTTGTTGATGAATATCGTCTTTATCCGCGACACCATTAACAAGAATGTGATTCTCATCCAATTTGTCATAATAATCGTCCGTTACCAGGACGCCACACTTAGGTTTTGACATTAACAGCGACTGTCCAACATCTTCGACCGTGTAGCCTAAAACGCCAATATGATCCAGTTTAACATTTGTAATCACCGTAACATCAGCCCGTAACATTCGTTCTGAAACCTGCTGAAGTACAGGGTTCACAGCCATACATTCTATAACCAAATAATCACATTTCGTGACACTTGCTTTTCTAAGCGTCCGTAATTGCTCCCGAATATTTGCTGGAGCTTTTCTTTGTATCAACTCTATTTCACCGTTTGGCATAACAATCGCGGCTTCACTACCCGTCGTTTTCGCCATACTTCTGAGTCCATTTTCTTTAAGTGCAGCATCAATCATTCGAACAACTGTCGATTTTCCACGAATACCATTGACGTGAACGACTGTTTCGATTCCATTTCTCCATTTTTTACATAAAATCTGTTCAATGTATAAACACAAAAAAATCATACAGAACAACCACAATAATATACTCATCATATCTTCCTTTATAAATCGACTAAAAACCTCATAATTATTAGAGGTTTTCTTGTCGAACTATTCTATTTAATTTGGAGAGGAATAGTTTATTACTCAGTACCTAATAAATAGTGACCCACACCATTGGCGATGAGTTCATCATATGTTGGCACTTCGCTTATTACAATCGGTTTCTCTGGATGGAAAGATGAAAACGTCTCGAAAAACTTAGTAATGAGTGCTGTATTTCGAGCTACACGTTCACTTATAGGATGTCCTTCTTCTCCAAAAGGTACATAAACATACCCTAACTGCGCTGCCTTAACATATCCTGCATCTTTACCCGTCAGTACAAGATCCACATCTGTTTTACCTCTTAATCGACCTTGTGCGGGATTTGCAGTTTCCATAAGAATCGCATAAGTATCCGTATAATCACCTAGTTCTCGATGTGTTAATCCATGCAAATTTTGAGGCGAAGGTTCAAGACCAAAGTTTATCCCTTCCATCTGCAATTCAATAACGACATTTGAAGCAAGCGTCATAGCTCTTTCATGAGCTACAAGAGCATTAATAACAGGATACTCTGGAGACGCTTCATGGGTATCAAAGGTCAAATCAATTTTTTCTGTATTAACCAAGTTGGTAATACCATAACACACCTGCTCTGTCCGTGTTCCATCTTCTCGTCCCGGGTAACCACGATTAAGATTTCGTGTTTCACTTCCAGATAATTGTTGACCAGATGCTGCATGAATATAAACGTCAGGATCTGGCCATTGATCGATAGGATTTGTTGCTCTAGATCCAAATCTAAACCATCGTTCGCCAAATGGTGTTTCAATTGAGAACTTCTGTGGCGAACCTTCTTGCGGATCATTATGTGTGAATGCACTGGCATTTGCCCTAGGAATAACATACACAGTACCAGACTCCGGAACCAGATTCTCGATCATCATAACCGCAGTTAGATAGGCAGCCGGTTCATTAGGATGTGTGCCTCCAAGTATTAATGTGCTTCCGCCATCTTCTTGACCTTTCAACACGTAAATTTCTGTGTCAGAAGATGTGCCTTTAAGACTTGGAGAGTACTCACTGAGCATTCTAATTTCAGAAACGCCCGGTCCCTTAACGATAGGTTCAACATCTTGCATTGAACGAAAATTCATTCCTGCCATAGCAGCCACCATCAAAGCAATCCCCAGAAAAATGATTCCTCTTACTCTATTCTTATTCATCGGATCGCTCCTTTACTTTATCATAAGCACCCTAAGTATTAGGGGAATTACTATTAAAGCGTTGTTTGCTTGTTTTTTTATGTCGTTTTCATCAAGTAGATTGGATACAACAAACCCTAGAATCAATAAGACGATTAATCTGTATATGATAGTAATCATTTATTTTATCCTCCTAAAGAACTAAAAATGGTTGTAATTGATTGGCGAATATAATACTAACCAAACCAAATACGACAATCACACCGGCTGGAACAATACACTTTTTAAGCACTGGAATGTAGCTTTCCGCTTTAACCACCTGTGCAGCGAATAACCCCGCAAGAGCCGTCGGCGGCATAAGATCTCCTGTACTTGCAATTAAGGATAATCCAGCTGCTGTAACAATTTGATCCTTGGATAACAAAGCCAACAAGAATGGAACACCAAGGACAGATGCAGAACCATAAGACGATACAGCACCGAATAACGGTATTGAAACGGCGATTGATATGTATAGTAATATTGCAGGGAGACTTAATCCTGATACGACGATAAAACCACGTACCCCTGTCAATGTCATAACCTGAATAAACATACCTACACCCATCAAAATACCAAGAACAGGAAGAGCATCATTTACAGCCTCTTTTGAAGCTTTAATATAATTGATTTTCCGACCTGTAAACATGCCTACGAAACTACCAATCAGGAAAATAAGTGGCATACCTAGATTTGGAATAATACCAGGGAAAACTTTCCCACCAATCATGAGGGTAATCACCAACAAGATAGGGAAATAAATCAAGATGCCTTTATTGTCTTTTCTTTCAAAATCAATTTTTTGACTCAGCTCATCATAATCGAGGTTCTTAACATATTTGTGTCCTAAAAATAGAACTGAGAATATTGCAATTGGTACACTCATAAAGATCAGTGGTAATGTAAATCCTGAATATGGCATATCTACACCGCCGCCAATAATCATAACTGGAACATTTACAGGTGGTGCGATCATTCCCATCATTCCACCAATTGCAATAATAGCTGCAGCGGTTTCTTTAGGAATGCCCATCATGATCAGAACAGGTGCCACCAGTGTTCCAGCCGTTAATACCGCAGCTGTGGATGATCCTGTAATCATACCTGGGAACATGACTATAAACATTAAAAGAATAAGTAATATTGCTGGATTTTTATAGAACTTTTTTATAATTCCGTTACTGAGTGCATTCAAAGCACCCGAATCCTGAACCACTTTCATAAAAATCATAGCTGTAGCAATAATCAATATGGCATCCATGTAACCAAATGTACCTTCAACCAAATGTCTTATCGAAAAACCATTTCCCGAGGCAATCAGCCCTAAAATTGATGATATAACAAGCGAAATACTCACAGGCAGTTTAAACCTAAAACATCCAATCATAAAAGCTGCCACCATAAGTGAAAACAGTAATAATTCCATGTTAAATCCCTCCATGAACAAATGATATTAAACTATTTCAAAACTTGGGCTCTCGACATATGACTTGTAGCCATACAGAGAGCCCATATAAAACTTGGAGAGTTATTTGAACGTTTTCTGAAGAGCTCCTATAACATCCGCAATTTGACCCAATGATGCCATTGGAATGTCATTTTCGATCGCAATTCCACTAATGTATCCGTCGCTATCGCCAGTGGAAACAACAATCATATAATCTGCGAGAGGCATAACACCGTCAACGAATTTGTCTGACAAGTCTCCACGTCTACCTTCACCTCCGGTATGAAGTGCAATGACTTTAATGCCTTTCTCTTTTGCTTCTGTAACAACCGATTCAATTCGTTTCACTTCATCGTTGGCATCAATCCCTGCAGCGCCTAGTCCCTTAGAACTACCGCCAACAGAAACAACAAGTGTCTTGATATCACCGAGTTCGCCAGGCTGCAATGTTGAGTTCGTATCATATGATAAACCGGCTTTATCCATTAATGTCTTTGCAATATCAAAATCTGCACTCTGTCCTGCAGAAGTGATCATCATCGGTAACTCTGCAATTGGTGCATCGATATCTACGATTGCTGCTTGTGTTTCAACAGCTGTGTTTTCAGAAGCTGTTTTGCCTTCTGCCTCACTGCTACAACCTGTGAAGAATACCGCTGTACACACAATCATCGTCACTACACCTGAAACTTTAATAAACTTATTCAAAATTTTCACCCTTCTTTTCTAGTATGCAGCAGCGTGTGAATCACGTCTTTTATCTGCTACTGCATGGAATCCGTCTTCATCTCTATAAACTGCATTGGTTGAGCCATAGTAATCATGCTGAGATTTAACAATTTGGCCTCTAGCCTCAAGTTCATCCAATATACTTTGGTCTATGCTCTCTTTACCTTCTTCCGGCTCAATATATAGGTTGAACTCATCACCATAATAAGCACCTGCTGGATGATATGCAGTTCTTTCAATATTGATTGCTTCATTAACATCCATACCATGATCAATAACATTACTGATATTTTGCATCACTGTGAAGAAAATTGTATATCCACCCGGAGTACCCAGAGACATCAGTGGCTCGCCATCCGGTGTAAACACAAACGTTGGACTCATACTACTAAGCGGTCTCATTCCTGGCTTTGGAGCATTGATAGACTCTGGATTGCCGAAGTCAAAATCTGACATTTCGTTATTCATGATTACGCCTGTTCCAGGGATAACCAAAGCATTTCCAAGATAATTGTTTACTGTGCTTGTATACGCAACCATATTACCCTGATCATCAATAACAGATAGATGCGTTGTATCTACAGCCTCATAATCCGCTGGCATACCCGCTGTTACTTCATTGTCCGCTACATTAAGGTCAATTTTGTCTGCAATCGATTTTGCGTACTCTTTTGAAATGAGGCCTTCAAGTGGAACATCTACGAATAATGTGTCCGCCATATAAGCTGCTCGGTCATTGTACAGGTACTTCGCAGTTTCCTGAAGCAAGAACAGTTCATCTGCAGAACCATGTCCCATCGCCGCTACATCATAGTTCTCCATAATATTCAGGCCCTGAATGATATGTGTACCTCCAGAACTTGGCGGTGGAGAAGAAACAATCTTGTATCCTCTGTATGTACCTTCAGAAGGTTTAATAATTGATGCTTCATAGTTTGCAAAGTCTTCCATCGTTAAAATGCCGCCCTGCTTTTGAACTTCATCTACGATTTTTTGAGCCAGCTCACCTTTGTAGAATACTTCCGATCCTTCTTTGGCAATCAGCTGATATGTATCAATTAAGTCAGGATTGTAGATAACATCACCTTTAACATATGGGAATCCCATATCATCGAAGAACAGGTCTTTTGAAGCCTCATAGACTTCGATATGGTTGAAGTTTTCTGCAATCGCACCTTCAACCTTTTTTGTAACGTAAATACCTTGTTCTGCCTTCGCACATACGATATCCATGATTTCCTGCATGCTCATAGTTCCGTAAGTTTCCAGTGCTAATTCAAGACCAGCAACGTTGCCTGGAACGCCTGATGCAATTGCATGGTAATTAGCTTCCCAATAATCAACCGCGTCATCCCCGTTGGTATCCAGCAGTTCCGTATTCAGAAACATATCAGGTGTTGTAGCTGCCGGAGCAGTCTCTCTCATATCGACTACAACATCTTCCCCAGTCTCCGCATCATGAATTAACATGAAACCGCCGCCGCCAATTCCGGTAGACTCGATCTCAAAGAATTGAATACCAAATGATGTTGCTACAGCAGCATCAATCGCATTACCTCCGGCTTTAAGAACTTCTAGGCCAATTTCAGTGGCTTCTGTTCTACCCGACGACACCGCTCCTTTGCTACCCGTTGCAAAAAGTTCTGTTTCATAAGTTCTCTTCTCTGAAGTCTCTGATGCAGGTGTTTCTTCCGCAACCTCATTAACCTCTTCAGTACTCTTTGGTGCTTCAACCGGTGCTTCGGCTGGTGTGTCTGATGATTGTGTACACCCCGTCAATACACTGAACATCATGACTACTGAAATAAACAATGCTGTAATTCTACGTTTTGAATTCATTTTCATCATCCTCTCTTTGGTCACCTCACCGCTAATGTTATACACGTCAATAAGTGAAATCAATTTATTCTCTTTTATTCTCTTTTTTTGTCATGCATTAAGTGATAGAATTAAAAAAACAGTATTACTGTTTTTTCAGCAACACAAAATCTATAAATCAATGTTGAATTTTTTTAGAAAAGATTATATTATTTTTGATGTATAAATATTAAATTAAAACAATACATTCACTGTGAGGCTTAACTATGAGAAAACAAACGCTTTTATTATTTTTAGCATTCGCTCTTATCATTTCAAGCTATTTTGTGACCAAACATACCACAAGTTCTCCAAAACGTGACTCTACAAATCAAGAACCAATTATAACAGCCCCTATTTTAATAACTTCGTTGGGACAAAGTATTGATTACATTATGCTGGAGAGAATTCTTGACAACTTAAATTCCGAATATGATTCTCTTCCAAGGGCGACCTATGAGGATATGATGGCTTATAACACAATCCTAGCGGTTGTTGGATCGAGCAAAAAAGCCATGAGTTTTTCAGATATTTCTTTGGACAGTGAGTTGAACCGTATCGAAGTTCTCCATGAATCCATTATCGATAATGATACCCAAGTCATTCTCATTCATATGGGCGGTAAAAATAGAAGAGGGCTTATTTCCGATGAAATTATTAATGTGGCTTTACCACTTTCGAGTTCTATGATTGTTGTAGAGGATGGTAATTTCGACAATCTTTTTACCGATTACGCCCAAGAAAATCACATCTGGTCTTCGGAAGTACAGGATATGCACGAACTCCAAAACTTAATCAGTTCTTTCATGATAAATTGATATGACTATAAAAACAAGAATACATTATGTAAGTATATACGAACAAACAAAAGAGACTGCAAGCAGTCTCTTTTTCTATGTTTCTATTTATTTATACTATTCTGTAGCAGCATGATAAAACCATGCTATATCGCTCATTGCTTCATTTCCATAAAGTTCATGCCTAGAAGTCATGCATGCTATTCCTGGTCTAGTCTTATATGCGTACTTTAAATACTTTGTATACTGAGTCTTGAAGTTCTTATTCTTTGTTTTAAGATTTGCTCTTTTCAGCAATAAAGCATCCTTCAAACTAAGCTTGGCATTCTCAACTGTTTCTGATTTTTTATTAACCCAGCGCCCATCAACACAGTTTACTTTATAGTCTTCCAGATACTGATGACCAAAGTTTGCAATAAAGCGTATAGCTTCAATAATATAGCTGAACGTCGCTTCGTCTAAAGTGTAATGGAAATTGACTCGTGTCCAGCCTGGTTTCATTGGGCCAATTTCTGCACGAATGGCTTCCTTGTACTTTTCAACTCGCTCCTCGTCAATATCCAGAAGCTTAATACCATACGGACCAGCACATGCACATCCCGCTCTTGACTGTATTCCAAAAAGATCATTTAAAAGTGTTGTTACAAATCCGTGGTGCAAGTATCCCTTTTTGTATTTAATATTAAACGACAGTATTGCAAGCCGATTATTCGGATCTTGATTTCCTAGGATCACCAGATTGTCTACGCCACTCAACTCATCGAATGCTCTTTTAATATACTCCGACTCAATGTGCTCAATATTATCAACACCAACGGCATCCTTTAATTCAAGCACCATTGCAGCTCTCATGACTTGCATAATACCTGGCGTCCCTGCATCTTCCCGCTCCTCTTGGTCCACAACATACTCATGAGCGTCCTCAGTCACATATTTAACAGTTCCACCGCCTCCAGTAGTTGGAGCGTTGTTCTCACAGTATAATGCTTTATTGAGGATCAATAACCCTGATGCACCTGGCCCTCCCAGGAACTTGTGCATCGATAAAAATATACCGTCAAAATATGTTTCTTTACACTTTGTCATGTTGATATCTACGTATGGCCCACTTGTTGCGAAATCAAAAAATACATATCCATCATATTTATGCATGAGTCTTGCGACTTCGTATACTGGGGTTTTTAATCCAGTGACATTTGACGCAGCTGAAAATGAACCGATCTTCATGCGGTTTTTATATCTGGGATCACTCACTTTCTCAACCAAATCGTTCAGATCAAACAGTCCATTACTATCCAGACCAATCTTCACAACCTCAGCAAACCCTTCTCGCCATTGAACTTCATTCGAGTGATGTTCGTATGAACTTATAAATACGACTGGTCTTTCTGCTCTAAATGCCTCGTCATGCAGAATAACGGCTTTTAGATTGTTAATATCTAAAAACCTCTTTCTGATGAATTCATTTCTTTTACGCCAAAATTCCGGCGTCATGTATATACCCAGTATTTTAGACAGCTTCTCGATAGCCCCTGTTGCGCCCATTCCTGATGGCAACACACTGTAATTCTCATTGGCTCCCACACACTGTCTAATCTTCGCCTTAGCATCTTTATAAAGTTGCGTCGTCAGGCGACCTGTATAGTCATCCTCTGTATGCGTATTGGCATACGTCTCTTGAAGCTTAAGGTAATAGTTTTCTAAAAATCGAAGACTTTTTCCAGACGCCGTGTAATCCGCATATGTAATCAATCGTTTACCGTACGGCCCTTCCATGTAATTGCCATACCCCATTGTTTCATTTCTCAAATATGTATAATCCATTTTTGCACCTCTTTTTTCTATATCTATTCATTTTTACCATACAGATGTGTTATTCGTGTGAAATTAAACAATTTTTTACATAATCTCTATGATTTATTACGCTTCATTATATATACGAATAGATTTTAGATTTTGGGGCACCCAATAGAAAAAAGCCACTCTATTTTTTATGAGGCCACTGAAAAACAACCTTCTTTCAGGTAGAAAACTTAGTGAAATATGAAAACCCCCGAGAAATCACGAATAATTTCTCGGGGGTTTTAGATTAAGAAGACAGATTTATTGCTTTACATTGTTTTTAATTTGATAATTCTCTTTATATTCACCGCAAAGATTGTGATCGCTCCTTGCATCTGCATACTCATTAAGCCCGACGATGATGCTACATCATAGCCGTGCTGGTGCTTAAGTTCACTATTTTTTGCTTCAATTTTATAACGCTCTCTGGCCCGTTGTTTGAAATAATCACTTTCCTGAAATGCGATTTGTTCTTTATGAGTGTCTGATTTTAAAGTAATGGAATACGTTTTTGCTTTCGCACCTGATTTATAACAGCCTTCTAGTTTTGAACAGGTTTTACACTTTTCTGTATCAAAGTAGTATGTCATTCTTTGATTTTTTTTACCATTTTTCTTACCTTGTCTCGCTTTTCTTATCGCCATATGCCCTGCTGGACAAACGAACATACCAGCATCTTTGTTGTATTCAAACTCATCTTCCTTTTTTCGTGTTCCTTGAGAGATCACTGGATTCAGTTTAGAGACCAATCGAATTTGGTTCTCCTTAGTATAGTTCAGATTTGCTTTTCCAGAATAAGCGGCATCAGCGATCACTTCTTCAACTTCCATACCAGCTTGTTCACTTTTATAGATAAGAGTCTTTAATTCTTTGCCATCACTTTTTTCACCAGTGGTTATTGTTGCGGCTGTAATAATACGTTCTTCACTCATAGCAAGGTGTGATTTATAGCCGAAGAATGAACTGTCCGCTGTTTTATGACCGATCTTAGCATCTTCATCTTTTGATAGTGAGAGTTGCTCAAGATCATCTTGAACTGCTTCAGCCAAGTAGTTTAGACGTTCCTGTATCTTTGGATTTTGAACCAGACCAGACTGTGCTCCTACTGCATGAATCAAGTTTTGACAGTAAGTAAGTGCGCCGTTTAGAGAATCGCCTGATGTTTTGGCAGGTAATTGTTCTTTGATGTCAGGATTAATAGCATAGATAGACTTACGAAGGTTTTTAGCTCTTTCCATTAAGACGTCCCGTGCTGATCTCTGATTATAGCGCGCCTTTGTATGTGTTGCATCAACAATGATGGTCTTTCCCTTCAGGACACCTTGTTCCTTTGCAATACTCACTGTTTTTTGAATCAGCATATCGAGTAGATTCAACTCTTTTAGACGGAGTTTTCTAAATTTCGTTAGGGTACTCGGATGAATCAAGTCTGTTTCTTCTGGTGTCAGATCCAGAAAGTACTTGAAGGACATATCGTATAGAGTTCGCTTTACAACATCTTCATCTGATATTTCATAAATCACTTTCAGAAGCAAGTACTTGAATAGCATAATTGGGTCTGAAGCGCCACGCCCATGCCCTTCGCTGTATGCGGAAGCGAGTTCATCGTATATGAATGAGAAATCTACAAGCTCCTTAATTTGCTTTAGCAAGTGATCTTGCGGAATAATTAGCGAGTACAGTTCGTTAAATCTACTGAGTTTCAATTTCTGTTGTCCTTTAAGCATAGTTAGTCCTTTCATACGACTTATTGTTACTATACTTATTCGACATATCTTCTGGAATCCATTTTTGTTTTCTCAAAATATACAAAAAAAATCGCCATCACATTTATGATGACGATTCCGTTTAGTTTTTCAGTGGCCTCGTATAAACAAAGGGGCATTTTGGGAACTGCTGTGTTAGAAGATGTTTCAAAACAAATATTACAGTACAATATTTATATTACTATTTTTTGACTATTTTAGCGACATTGAAATAATCAGTACCAATTATTTTTTCTGAAGTCAAAGAACCACTCAGTGCCGTGTTAGGTTTTGAAAATGAACCTAAATAACTACTACTATCGTTACTAATAATTAAATCGCCATTCTCATTCAGCTTCCAATTTTCAGTACCGTATGTTGTGCTATTACTAATCAAATCACTTAAACTTATTGAACTTGCACTCCGAGTTATTGGTTGATAGGAGATTGATGAAACAGAAGAATCCTTCTCAAGTTTTTTTACTTTTTCAAGTAATTCATCTCTTTCTGTTTGATCAACTTTAAGTTTCTTTATTGCTTCTTCAAGTTCTGATATATTCTTGTCCCTCTTCTCAATCTCCGTTAAGTGATTTTGTTCCATTTCCTTTAGAGCCACACTTAGTAGTTTTACGAAAGTACCCATTTCATCGGCACTTCCTGCAAGTCGATTAAATATCTCCAAATAGTTTGTAATAATTGGATTGTTATTCCAATATGGATATCTTATTCTATGGTCGATTTCACTCCAACCTTCCTCAAATATTGTTCTCACTTGTATTTCACTTATAACAGTTTCTTTCTGAGGCTGGAACGTTATCAAGTAATGTACTGATCTATATCCAAACTTATGAACCTTAATAGCACATTCATGTTCTATAAATTTATTTTGAATTTCAATTGGATCGCCATCACGAATATTCGCTACTGGCGTTTCATTTAAGTTCCATTTTTCATTGATAAATTGATGAATTGGTACCCATTCATCTTTGAATAAATGAAGAACGCGGATTCCAATTAAATCTGTAATCTCTGTGTGATAGTTTTCCAACGAAATCTCTCTATCTGGATTCTCGATTTTCTTCCTAATAATTTTTTCAATTAAATGCTCAGGATCTTTGATTCGATACTTAATTGAATGTATTGCATTTGATCCACGTAATGTCTGGGCAATCATTGCAGCTGCATTTTCAAGTGAATCAAGTCTGCCAATATAGTCATTATGCATCTCTACTAGTTCATCTTTAGTAATTCCAATTCCTTCGAATTTCTCTTTATCTATATTGTATTTTTTAAAAAACAAATCATTTATTATCATAGAAATCTCCTCTCTTTAATATATCCAATTTTATCATTAATTACGTTGAAATATAATCCTTGTTTTGAAATGTCTTCTAACTCTCATATTACTGACTACCAGAAACACATCATTACTCTGTTTTTTCTACGATTAAATTATCTATTACAAACTTTATACATCTAACGTTGGTCGATCAACAGTTGCGTCATGACTCTTCACTTCTACACAGATCCTTGGTGATCAAACCCTAATAGTCCTTGACCGGTTAGAATATCACTTC
>Ga0209272_10001148_pt1 | contig 17644 bp, 21 predicted proteins | sample tdDd002_FD_187125 | JGI IMG/M metagenome (GOLD analysis project Ga0209272, IMG submission 187125) | Marine sediment microbial communities from the Atlantic coast under amendment with organic carbon and nitrate - tdDd00.2 (SPAdes)... | ecosystem: Environmental > Aquatic > Marine > Coastal >... | reverse complement strand
AACCACCAACCTTTTTTTCTTTATTCCCAATCTTAATAGATAAGTAAACCGTAGAACCATCGCTGATATCACCATCGTATAAATCCTCATCTAACTCATAAAAATCATGATCATAAATGATGTTGTATAACAATTCGGTTAACTCATCATGAGGAATTTGATCATGATCTTCTTTGATGTCTTCAATGAACCTGGTGCGCTTGTATACAAAGTTTCCACCTGTTGATATTATCAGTTCTTGATCTAGTACATCATAACATTCTTCTGATGTATAGATTAACTCAAATCCATCGGGTTTTGAAATTTGGGAAGAGATGTTGTACATTCTAGTTGATTTTATTCCAAAGAGCAGGATGACTAACACAACTGGCGTGATTAATAGAATGTATATGGTTTTCTTATTATTGAATGTCATTAGTACTCCTAACATAAGTAGTTTATAGTAAACAATAATTGTTTTGAACGAAGTATGTTTTGATTGAATACACCTATAATACCATATATTAAATTAGATTATAAATAGTTATATCTTGTCTGATTATATTGAAATACTATATCAAAGCTGGGTGGTTATATATTCCTAAATAATGAAGTTTTATTAGATGTAAAAAACATATTAAAGTTCTATGAATTAAATGGTAATTTTTCTAATTTGAGTGATTAATTTTTGTGTATATTGTAAGATAAAAGATGTAGGTAAATTACGATTTGGAGAGGTCAATATGAAAAAAGTTATCATATTATTTATAAGCATTATAAGTATCGTTGTAATAGCAATGTCTATGGGATGGAAAAATGATGACAATGTAGTAATAGCAACGAGTCATTCCGTTGTAATAGATACTGATATGCCTATTGAAGATACAATGGAATATATTTTTAAAAGTGAAAATATAACAGATTTTTATGATGAGTTATTTTATGAATTATATAAAGACAGAACAGACAGTCTTAATCGTTTAGACAATCTTTCATCTTATGGGATTGTTTATAAAAGGGGCAAAATTGATGAGGTGTCTGATGACTATTATGATCATCTTCTTGTAATCATTAATAGTGCTTTAAACCATATTGAAACCTATGAAGCTGTTGAGGATCCATTAACGAAAGAAATTGTTATTTATAATCTGGAGTTCGAACTGGAAAAGATAAAAAATAGATCGTACAGTCAAATCTTCAGTTACATGATACGGTATCATGAGTATCTTAAAAGGAGTTTATCTTCATTCGCGATTAATACTAATGCTGATGTTGCTATTTTAAAGGCGAAGATACGTGATGTATCTGAGAAAATGTATGTTTTAGCGGATCAATATAAAGCGAATGAAGCAAAGGGACATTCTTTGAACCGGGAAGATTTGAAGATGGTTAAAGATTCACTTTATCCTTCAGTTTCATTACCGGTTAGATCCAGTCATCTTTACTACGACATCATGAGAAGTATTACTAAAATAAATGCTGATGAAGAGAGGAAACAGAAGTATAAAGATGAAATTGCAGATGTATTGAACAATACATATAAACCTGCCATAACAGAACTGTATAACACCTTAGATGAAACAACAGAAGCACCAGATACTTATCTGGGATTGGCATTGATTGAAGGTGGACCTGATTATTATGAGATGATATTGAAGTATCATACATCGAAGGATTTAGAACCTGCTGAGATCCATGAAATGGGTTTAGAAGTAGTCAAAGTTTCCCGTCACGAATTAGATCTTGCTTTAACTGAAATGAGCTATGAAGGGGATTTAGAAAGTAAAATGATCCAGTTTAATGATGACCGTAGTCGAATGGGATACTCCACTGCTTTAGAAGATACAACAGTCATTATTGAGAAAGTTGAAGAGGCTTTACCTCATTGGTTTGATGAATCTATATTAGATTATACTGAGGTTAATTTATATACCAGTGATTATCCGTTTTCTTCGTATTCAAACACATGGTATTTCAGAAAATATATTGGATGGTTTAATATCAGTAGTCGAGCAGAACTCTACAAGGAAACTTTCCCGGTACTGGTTTATCATGAAACTCTTCCAGGTCATCATTTGGAACGGTTCAATGAGCTGACTCAAACTAATATTCCAATGCTTAGAAAAATGTTTCATCATACTGCCTATATTGAAGGCTGGGCATCTTATGCTGAGCAGTTAGTGGTTGAGCATAACATAAGCTCACCAGAAGAACGCATTGATTATTTATATGGCAATGTGATAAAAGCTGCAGCACTGGTAGTAGATACAGGGATACATTTTTACAACTGGGATAAAACAACTGCAGAAGATTATTTAATGACTGAAAGTATGCAGAATAAAGAAGATGCAAAAGCAAGAGTCAGAAGATATGTTTCCAATCCTGGTCAAGGGTGTTCTTATTATATAGGCCAAAAGTTTATAAATGACTTAAGGACAAAAACTGAATTAGAGCTTGGTGATGATTTTGATCTAAGAGAATTTCACACACAGATCTTAAAAAATGGTTCCTTACCGCTGCATCTATTAGAACAGCAAATAGAATTGTACATAAAAAAAACTAAAATGAGTGAAAGTCTTTAATGAAATATTATGAAGAGGAATTTTATATGAATATAAGTTTAATGTCTTTTAGTGGTAGAAATAAAGACGGTAACTGTCTTAGAATACTTGATTATGTGAATGATCATTTAGATTCTAAATACAATGTAACGAGATTGAAAACAACTGAGTTAATAATTAATCAGTGTTTGAATTGTAATTATGAGTGTTTTGATGCTCAGTTAAAATGTCCTAAAGAACAAGAAGACGATGTGTCGTTTATTTATGATAATTTGATTAAAAGTGATATCAGTATAATGGCAATACCGGTTTATAGTGCAGCACCACCTGCAACTTATTTTGCACTTAGAGAACGGTCTCAGTCAATATTTACAAATGAAGCTATTGAAGATGGTTATAACAATACTAAAAAGCTATATATACTGATTGGCAATATACAGGCTGGAGCACTTGAAGCAATGGCAATACTTTTGTCAGAATCCAAGAACAGTAAAAAAGATGATATTTTACTTCTAGAGAGTAGTGTTTATGGTCAAAAATCAACAGTCGGGAAACTTATAGAAGACAAAGCAGTACAAGATAAGATATATGATTTCTTATTAGAACACAAGATAGAAGTGATATAAAATTGACATTGAGTCAAATAAGAGAGTTGAGGGATAAATGAAAACATTGATTATTAACGGATCACCAAGAAAATCGGGAGATTCGATGACTTTAGTGAATGAAATGTCTAAATATTTAGAGGGTGAAATAAGAATTATAGATACATACTATGATGATATAAGCCCGTGTTTAGATTGCCGTTATTGTTTGAAACATGATGGATGTAGCATTAATGATGACATGCTAGAAGTATATGAATTAATGGATGTGGTGGATAATATTATCATATCATCTCCATTATATTTTTCAGAGTTAACGGGTAAACTACTTAGTTTTGCAAGTAGACTTCAAACCTATTTTGTAAGACGGTGTATAAAAAAAGATCCTGAGTTTAAGCTTAAAGAAAAGAATGGTGTTCTTATCATTACTGGTGGAGGAGATGGCAGTCCAGAACCAGCTATTGATAGAGCCAATGTAATATTTAGAAATATGAATGCACAAAATATTGGGACTATATTATCATTAGAAACTGAAACAATAGATGTCAAAGAGGATATAGTGGCAATGGATGCCGCTAAAAGTATTGCTTTAGAACTAAACTCAATCAACAATATGGCATAGCTTAGATAAATATTACAAGACCTTTAAGGCTATAGTTATGTGAATACACATGAAAGCAAGACAAGGTTTAGATATGATGGTTTTAGGTAAGTTTGATAAAGAGCAACTCCTACTTAAAGAACAAACTTCAGTAATAAAGTTGAGTTAATAAATGACTGAATACGAATTAATTAATAAGGAAGTGAGTGAGGTGTATGATGGAACTATGGGATGTGTTAGATGAGAACAGACAATTAACAGGACGAACAGTAGAAAGAGGGAAACCTATGAAAGTAGGAGAGTATCATCTGGTTGTCTTTGCACTAATAAAACAAACAGATGGCCGACTTCTTATTTCTAAAAGAACACCTAATAAAACATTTCCAAATACTTGGGAGATAACTGGTGGTTCGGCAGTCGTTGGAGACGATAGTTATTCCGCTGTATTAAGAGAAGTAAAAGAAGAACTTGGCATAGATTTAAAAAGTTCTGGAAAACTGATTAAGAGTATGAAATTTGAAGGTGAATGCTCACACTTTTCAGATGTCTGGTTATTTGAAGAGGATATAGATCTAGATCAAGTAATCTGTCAACCAGAAGAAGTGAGTGATGCTAAATTGGCATCCAAAGAAGAAATCAAAGCACTTATAGAAGAAAAACTTTTCATGAATGGGAATCAATCTGTATTGGAGTGTTTGGAGATGATGTAGAACGTACTGTGTTTCTTTAAAATAAATGGCTGAAGAAGAAAGTTGGCGCATTAAAGGTCAAAATTTCAGATGTTGAAGTTGAGGAGACTGCAAAATGAAGTTTTTTATGACAATTGCTAATCACATATCGATTGATGACACAATTTGAAAACAGAATCCAAACGGAATTATATAAAGGAGTTATTAATGAAATATTTGTATCACTATTATGAAAAAGGAACTCAACCTTTTAGAAATCTGTCGTTTCTGAATATAGAAGATGCAAATAGAGTATTGAATGATTTGATTGATACTAATCCTGAATATTGGTATCTGAAAAAATATGGTGGTTTTCTTGAAAGAAGAAGAGAACTAGAAACAAAGGCAAGGGAAATCTTTAAAATCAAAGGTGGCATGACATATACTCATGCGCCACATTACCTTGTAGTTGGTGAATGTGAGTTCTTGAAGAGTTGGTTTGTTAATCCGGAAGTTTTAAAGATCCCCATTGATGAATTCGATTTGTCTGCAGTATCCTTCTGTTATGGTGATATTTTCCCGACTTTTGGAAGTAGTAAAAAGAGCAGCAAAGAATATAAGAATCAAGTTTATACCTATGATGAAATCACTGAAATTATTCAGAAGTATGGGTTGCCTCAGGATTGGAATCCAGATGGTAAAGGTGGATATGAAAGGTATGTAGAAGTCCATTTGTGGGATACGAATCCTGTTGATAGATACATAATGAAATATAACCGTCTTAAAAAGTAATTGTAAGCTCGATATAGTAGAGTGTTTTAGCAATTTATGAAGTACAGAGATAAGTTAGTTATAGGAAAGTTAATACTAGATAATAGTTATGTAAAAAATAATTTTTTATCAATTAAGTTAGGAAGAAAATCTAATACTTGGAGGAGAATATGAAAGAAATACATTATTTAGCTGCAGAAGTTTATGGTTATAGTTATGACAATTATCAAGAAAAAATAGAAATGGGACATGTTCGATTTACGAAATATATGCCAGATTCAATACGTATCTTGATAAAAGCTGAGAATGAAAATTGGGATGATGAAAAACTAGCTAATAAGTTAGAAATTGATATTGATCAAGTTAATTCGTGGAAAAACTCGTTTCGTAATGCTCAGAGTATTGTGAAAGGCGAACATGCTGGTGATTCATTTAAAATTGCAATTCGAAAAACAATTTTAGATGCAGTTGAATCAGGTTTATCTAATGATGAAGAAATTGAAACATTAATTGAGCAAATATACTATAGAACTAATGATTTTGGATTTTTACTTAATAAGGAAGGTCGAAAAGTGAGTGACTATAGCATATATCTTAGATTTGGAGATATAGATTAGATAAGGAGTATTCAGACAATGAAACCAATTTAATAAAAAAGTTTGCTGCACTTTATGTAAAAAGTAATAATGAGAATAAATCAGAAGTGATTGAAAGATTAAAAGATGCAGTACAAAGGAAAAATAGTGGAGAGACATGTAATAATTGCGGAGAACCTATATGGGCAATTGGAACTGCGATCGCTTACCAAGGATGCTTTGCATGCATAACTGGATCAGCAAAGAGTAAAGATGATTATGAAATCGATGAAGCCTTTTAAGAAGGTGGAAAATTATGAAATGATTTCTGGAAATTATGAATACCCGTATGAACCATCCTATAACACTATATCTGAGCAGAGATCCACAGATAAGTGATATGAGGAGTTAGATTTGAGAGAAGTAGCTACATGTCTTTATTATCATGGACACACTCGTTTCACTAACCGAGTCACTGACTCATAAGGCGTTCGCAAGCTCACAGCCATGAGAGTTCAGTTGTAAGCTCAACGGCATCTCAGATGCGCTTCCGTTAAGGGAAAATATTCGATGTAAATAAATGAATTATTGGAGGTATAAATGAAAGTAGAAAATAAGTATTTCCCAGTCGGGAAAGGATTAACATACGGATTGAAAATTTCAAATTTTCATATGTTATTTGATATAAGAAACAAGAATAACGTGATGAACGATATAGGAGCATTTTATACACTTAAATATGTAGACATACTAGTCATATCTCATTTTCATAAAGATCATATGGATGGGTTAAACTTGCTTTACAATGATAAGTATCTTCTAAAGAAAATTTACATACCTTGCATAGATGACGATGAAAAATTCATTCTTCGATTAATGGATCATTTTAGCAGTAAATCAAAAATATTGAAAGGATACAAAGCCTGTCAGGAATTATTAGATGCCAGTGAAACTGATTTGAATGAGACTAATAAGTTCAATGTGATTCCGGTTGATAATAATCTAAAAATTAAACATAAAACATCGAAAGGTGATACATGGGATATTAATATTTATCAGAGTAAAGGTAATGCAAAAGAGAAAGTAGTAAGGATTTTGGGTGAGTTAGCACATCTCGGAGTAGTAACACCTGATGATGTATTGGAGATGTTGGAGACACATGAAAATCAGATTAGAGAAGCTTACAATAGAGCTACAAAGAAGTTAAATCTTACAAGCATATTTGTAGTTCATGGTCCAACTGATGAAGCTATAGTAGATTCTGGTGAATTTACAGGGAAAGAATTTTTTAGTAATTTGGACAAAAGCGATATTCATGATAAGTATCATTCACTTGTATGTGGTGATTTTAACTTAAATAATAATCTCTCTACAGTAAAAAAATATAAAGACAAATTAGGCTTTTGCTTAGTACCACACCATTCAGGGACAAATGAATGGAATGGAACTTTGACAAAAGAAATAGACAAACTTAAATGGATTGTTACTGTTGATAAAGTAGATACTAGACCTCATGCAAAGGTGGTGAGAGATATACATAATTCCAGTAATGAACTGTTCGTTTGTGATTTGGAAAACAGTTTTGAATATAACTTCAATCTGAAATGACCTGAACTCGAATAATTACCCATAACATTACATCTGCGCAAGGGTCCAAGTGATGAAGTTATGAGTTACGACTCGTGTCTGATGACACTCTAGATACATGTTGAAGTACTAGGACCACATGCTCTCGCTGACCGAGTCACTGCACTGTATAAGGTGTTCGTGAACTTACAACCATGAGCAGTTTATTATAGCGCTCGAGCACGTCTCAGATGCGTTTCCGTTATGTGAAAAGCAATTTAAGTGAGAGTAAATCGATGTTTATGAGGGTGTAGAAGAGTTTTTATAGAAAGAAAACAAAGAATAGAATAAAGGTGAAAATAATGAAACGTAAAATAAAGAGAATCAGTTCATATTCAGATACAAGATTTGATAAAGAAGTATTGTTTCAACATGGTGCATATCTAGTAGATGATGAACATAAATGTGCATTTAGGGTGATCGATGAAAACACTGCTGTAGTTGATTCTGATAATGGAGTAAATCTTGATGAAGTAATTGATGAATTTAGATTCTATACTGAACACATTACAAATTATTATGATAGTAATATGAAGTTGATTAAATCATTCAAACCAATTAAAACATTCAAGATTGATATATCTGATATTCAGCCATCTCAGTTTCTAGTTGATCAGGACAAAGTTGAGGCTATTGGAACATTCATTAATAAAGAAGATGACATCTATATTCCATTAGCTAAGATTGGAGATAAATATGTATCTTGTGATGGGCATACTAGGCTTTATTATGCAACAACGATGGAGTTCTCATACGTTAATGGATTTTTATCAGATCCAGGTGATTATTTAGATGAGTTTGCAGAAGAGGCAAGAAAGAAACAAGTATATTCACCACATGATTTAAGACAAGTATCCCATGAGGAGTATCAAGTGGGGTGGCACAAATTTTGTGATGATTTTTTTGAGGCGAGAAAAGACAAAGTATAGTTCCGATACATTGGATGCTAAATTGTAATCATCAAACACTACATCTGAACAAGGTCCACTGATATTCTGGAAAGAGTAGTTGATGTAATCAATACATAGGTTTGTGAGGTGGACAAACCTTCTCACCACTGGTCAAAGACTCCGTCTTTTGCTCGTGAATGCAACCTAACTAACCCAGTCAGCAACTCATTAGATGTTCGCAGGCTCACGAGCATGAGAGGTGGTTGTAAGTTCGAAGGCATCTTAGATGCGCTTCGGTTATGTGTGAATATTCTAAGATATTCTCGTATAAATAGAGTCGTTAAAATTAAAATAGAAAGAGGTAAACATGAACATTAGAAATATAAAGGATAGTGATAAACAGTCATTGACTAAGTTAGTGTCTATGATGATAGGTGATTCAGATAGAGATGAAGTAGCAAATGAAGTCGTAAATGATTTTTATAACAACAAGTTATTCGTTACCATTGTTACTGAAAATGAAGGTAAAGTAAATGGATATCTTTCATATAAATCTGAGCCTTTTGAAGGTGGTAATAGCGTTGGTGAAATAGTCTTCTTAGGTGTAGATAATGATTCCCGTAAACAGGGAATTGGGAAAGAGTTAGTTACACATATCGAGCACTTTTCGAAAGAAAAAAATATTAGAAAATTATATGTAAAAACAAGTCCACAAAACATTAATGCTGTTAGATTTTGGGTGAAACAAGGATACGAATTTGAAGCAAGATTGAAAGACTTTAATGCAGAGGATTATGATGCATATCTTATGGGAAAGAAATTGACTTAATGCAATTCCAATTCTTAAAGATATTAAATACAAACGAATATATCAACACATAACTCTACATCTGAGCAGAGGTCCACAAACGCGATGAATGAGGACTAAATAATGCATATAAATGGTACTGTGATAATAAGGACGCTATTAAATTTAAAGAAGCAGTAACAAAAAATGAAATAGAAATACTGAGTAACTTAGAGTCGATACCAAGATAACTAACGTCGGTGTGAGGAGGAGTATATGAAAAAGAAGATAGGATTCATATTAGTTTTAATGTCATTAATATTCGAGATATTAATTGCACTGACTTTTAACCTTCCCATAATATTTAGAGGATTATATTTCGTAGGCATCTTAGAGTTACTTCAGAGTACGAATATATATGTTGTGTTCACCTTTTTTAAGATAATCTTCATAATAGGAGTTTATTTACTGCTAAAACACAAAAGTGTAAAAAAACAACTTGGTATTATAATTCTGTTGTTAATCATAATGCCACAAATATTAACTTGGAATCTTGGTATTCAACTTGTTTCTTCTAAAATTTCAGTAATGTTATGGAATATGTCAGGTATGATCGGTTTTGTTCTTTTGAAGTACTTTAATAAACAGATTAAGTACTTTGTCATTGCTGCTGAGCAATTGTTATTGGTCCTTATAGGTATCATATTTCAAACTGGCTTTTTCAATGAACTGATAAATATCTATGCTGTTACGAATGCATTTCTTCCAATAGTAATATTGATCACTTTTATTTTAGGGGACAAGTTGTTTTATAGAGCAAATTATCAAAACATAAATGGTAGATCTATGAAATTCATGAACGTTCAGATGCTTAAAAGGATTTCAATAGTCCTAGTCATTTCAGTTTCTCTGATAGTTGTGCAGTCTGTTTTTAGGACTGAGAATCACGAAGCGATATATGAGTTAAAAAGAACTCCTGAATATGAAAGATATCCAAATGAGAAATTACAACTAAATGTGAATGTATCACCTATTTTGTTTAATTTGTATTATATCCGTGGAGAATTATCAATAGGGGAAGATAAGTTTAAACTAAATAATTTAGAGAAGATGAAAAGGTTCGGTGATCAGAAAAACCTTGTACATTTCAACATGCAAATTAACGCTCAGAATGACAAAGAATCAATGGTGGTATATATTGATACATTCGGAGAAAAAGATACACTCATATTTAGAGATATTCTCATAAATTTATTTCCTGAAAGTTTTGTAGGAGGAGAAAGACATCAAGAAAGTTACTCATACGAAATTAAGAAGTAAGATGATATTGTAGTATTAAGCATATGTTAAAGAAAGTGACCACATGATCTCGCTGACCGAGTCACTTCGACTCATTAGGTATTCGCAATCATATATTTTCAGTTAAGTATTATATTGATGATGAGAAGAGAGCAATTCTATAAAAGATGAGTCCAGAAACTAATAGGAGGCACAATTGAAAGACAAAAACGTTTTAAGTATTATCAGCAAGTTGTTTTATATGATAGCAGTTCTTATGTTAGTGATTGCTTATTTTATAGGAGGAGTTGTTATTTTGGGATTTATATCGTTGTTGATAGCAGCAATATCCGGCTTAATAACAGAACTGTTGAGGAACAAAAAAATCTTTATGATTATTATTCATGTATTAATCATATTGTTTTCATTGTATATATTGTTCTCAGTGATTTTATTAGTATTCTTTATGGGGATAGATGTTTTACCTACAACGATGTAATTCAGATGAATTTAATTGAAGTAACCAATTTAGAAGAATTATATTTAAACTAAATTATTAAACATAAAGATACAGAGCTAATACCATGATTACAACACATAATACGACATCTGAACAAGGTCTACAAACGGAGTCGCTGATACATTAGTTAGGGTAAGTCTGGAATGAGTGAAGGATTTAATTCTCCTCCATATCAGAGGTGCTTCCCGTTTGGTGACAGATAGCTATTAAAAAGATTGGTAGCAGTAAAAAGGGGGAGATTATGAGTGATTATAGATTATCAGCAAGAGCGATAATTATTAATAATGATAAGATTATGTTAAACGAATTCAATAATGGAGAATACTATAACCTTCCAGGAGGAGGCTTGGAGATTGGCGAAACTTTGAGAGAATGTGTTATAAGAGAAGTTCATGAAGAGTCGGGATATAGAGTAAAAGTATGTGAGATGCTTTACATATACGAGTATAATCCAGAGAGAGATAATTTTCGCTACGGTTCAAGAGGAGCGTTAAGTCACGTTTTTAAATGTGAAATTGATTTAGAGTGTGAAGTAGACGAACGATCAGTAATAGACTCTGATCCAAAGGGTACTTCAATAAGTACAGGCTGTAAGTGGATACCAGTTACCGAGTTAACTAATTTAATTCTAGTACCTCGAATTAATGATACCATCGTAAAGGACTTAAATAGCAATGATACAACAACTAAGTTTCTTGAAGACATACACTAAACTAATTTTATATAAATAAGTTTTGTTGATGAAACAATATCAGAAATTAAGAGGAATTGGATATGAAAATTAATAAAATCATAATTATCATTTTAGTAGTATTAACTTTATTTTCTTGTGATTCAAATGAGAAAGATGTTACTTACAATAACGAAGTGTTAGAAGAAGACTTAATAGAAACATCAAACGAAGAAGTCAACAATTATGGTGAAAGTACCAACAATATGAACAATACTCAATCATCTTTGAATACTGAAACCGAAGATCTAACAAATACAACAGCTGTGGATTCTGACACAAATGTGGAAGATGATACTACAACTGACATAGTCGTTACTTCTAGAGATTTAAATTCCAAAGGGTATGAATTATATTTGACTCAAGAATACGAGAAAGCCCTTGAATACTTTAGAGCATCATTTGATATAGATGATGATTACTTATATGCTCACTATAATTATGCCTGTACCCTGGGTGTTCTTATGAAGTTGGATTATCCCGAGTGGTACTATTTCAGAAATGAGATACATTCACATTTGAAAAGAGTGATAGAAATAAAACCTGAGTATATTGAGAAAATAAAACTGGATTCGGATTTGGATTTGATAAGGAAAGATTTTGAGTACTTAGAGTTATTTGGCTACGGAACTGAAACTGATGATGATATCAATCATTTATTAATAAATCTTGATTGGTATATAAATGGTCCTGGAGTGATTACTCCTATAGGAGGAGCTAATTTTAATGAGGATGGTACATTCTCTCTTTCATTTATGAACTTAAGCATGTTTGTTGAAGGTGATTTTCCAATAGATACAGATTCGTTTATAGGAGAATATGAAGTAAAAGATGGTGTCGTCATGTTTTATTTAAGTGAAAAAATGTTAAGAAGACGTACATATGGAGATTTTTTTGAAGAAGATGTATACGACGACCAATTTGAGTTCAAAGGAAGGCTTGATGAATTCGGGACATTGCATATAGAGATATTCGATTATCCCATACATAATTGGATGGATGAGTTCAGTGCGTAGTGTACGACCTGATTCTAACATCATATCTGAGCAGAGAGCCTCAGGATGTAATCGTATGAGATCGATTGTATAAAAGTTTGAGGATTAGAGTATATAAAAGGAGGCCCTATGGACTTAAGATTGACATTCAACAGCGATCCAGATAACTATGAAAAATTTAGATCTAAATACATCGACGTACTATTTGATGATTTAATCAAATATTCAACGATTGATAATAAAACGAAGGCCATTGAGATTGGTATTGGTACAGGGCAGGCGACAACACCAATTCTAGACACGGGTTGTAATGTGACTGCAATTGAAATTGGTGAAGAACTAGCTAATTTCACAAGAAAAAAATTCTCGAATTATAGCAACATCAATGTGATTAATAATGACTTTGAAAAGGTGAACCTTGAATCCAATTCATATGATCTTGTCTACTCAGCTTCAGCGTTTCATTGGATACCATTAGATATTGGAATGAGCAAAGTTCTTAGGATTTTAAAGACTGGAGGAACTTTTGCATGGATATCAACGACACCTCTCCCGTCGATGGAACATAAACACATTAATGATAAAATTCAAGATGTTTATAGTAACTACAGTGAGTATTTTGGTGACAACCAAGACAAAAGAGATCTTGAAAAGATGAGTGATGATGTTGAGAGAAAATTAGCTTCTAGAGTAGAGACTTTTAAAACGTATTCTTTTACGGATGTATATGGTGCGATTTATAAGGGGTCAAGAACTTTTAATGCAAAAAATTATGCAAAGGTGATCAGTACATATTCGGATCATAAAGCAATGCCAATAGAGATTAGAACAAAGTTCTTGAATGAAATAAAAGAAACGATTAACAACTGTGGCGGCGAGTTCACTCTTACTGATAGATATCTTATTTGTATGGGAAGAAAATGATAGTAAACAGTTTAAGGAGAAAATTTGAAAGAGATATATAATGAGTTATTACATTACAATATACATGAATCAAATATTGAGATAATTTCAAATAAGGATGGTATTATTGTTTCTAAAGTATCAGCTGATAAAGAAAATTATGTTCTGAAATATTTTGAAAAAGAAGAGTACAGAAGAGAAATAGATTACTATAATCTATTTGAATCACTTAAGATAAAGACTATTAAAGTACATGGAACTACTGAAAAATCAATTCTCCTTGAGGATATTGAAAGTAGTAAGAACTATAAATTGGCAAACCCATGTGACTTAGAACTTGACCAAGTGATTATATCTTTAGCCAACTATTATAGAGCTCTTCATTTGAAAGGAAGAGATTATTTAGAGAATCATTCTGATGTGACTTTTTATTCAGAGATATCATTGATTAACAAGGCAAATATTGAAAAACTTATTATTAAAACTAAATATGATAACATAGACTATTGGCGTTTAATTAATAAGTTGATTATAGATCTACAACCTTTTTATCAAGTGAATAGAACGATAACATATAATGATTTCTATTATGGAAATGTGATAGTATCTAAAAACCAAGATGAATCATTTATGTTCGATTATAATCTTTTGGGTGAAGGACTTAGGTATTTTGATATAAGTAATGTCTTAAGTGGATTATGTCCTGAGATGAGGGGTGTTTTTCTTAAGGCGTATGGAGATGTTGATGAATATGAACTTAAGTTAAATGAACATTTAGCTCCGCTAATTGGTTTGATATCAGCATATGAAAAAAATACTTTTCCAAGTTGGGCTGTTGATGAATTAGAAGCTCTAAAAACAGGTAAACTCTATAAAAGCTTAAATGAGTGGATGAAGTCATGATAAAGCGGCAGTATACAATTTTACAGAGAGTAACATGAGTATGGTGTTAGGGGATATGTTAAAGAAGACATATTTCTAGTATCGTCACAAAGTATAATTTTGGGGGAAAATTATGAAGAAAGATATAATACTTATAGGACCCGTTGGTGCTGGAAAATCGACGATTGGAAACCTTTTATCTAAAAAGTTAAACATCCCACAAGCAAGTTTAGACGATGAACGATGGGCAGTTTATGAGGAAATAGGGTATGATTTTGAATATGCTGATAAGCTGTATGAAGAAGAAGGTTTCTTAGGTATTTATGACTATTGGAAAAAATTCGAGGCTTACTCTGTAGAGAGAGTATTGGATATGTACCAAGGTTATATTCATGATTTTGGTGCTGGACAATCAGTGTATGAAGATGAAGATCTTTTCCAAGGAGTTCGAAGTGTTTTGAATACATATCAGAATGTTGTTTTATTATTGCCATGTGCTGATAAAGAAAAATCACTACAAATACTTTCCGGCAGAACTGAGTTTGAGCACAACAGTTTATTTATTAACAATACTTCAAACGAGAAACTAGCCAAGATTACAGTATATACAGAAGGTAAGACGCCTACTGAAACATGTGATGAAATAATTAGACAGTTAAACCTTGATTGATGTTAGTCTAATATTGTTTACTGTACATATATGAAAGGACTTTGGAAATGGAAATTATTTTTATTCGACATGGGGAACCTGATAAATCGCATGTGGATATGAGAGGATTTAGAGGGCAAGGAAGAGATATGGCGCCACTATCAGAAAAGGGCATTTTACAAGCTAATGAAGTATCAAAATCTCCTAAGCTTGAAGGAAGCCAAATCATAATATCATCACCTTATACTCGAGCACTTCAAACGGCTGCAATTATTTCTAAACAAGTTGGGTTGGATTTACATGTGGAAGTGGATCTTCATGAATTTATTCCAGATAAAACATTTCAGCTCTTAGGCGAAGAAGAGAATCTTAAATATCATAAAGACTTTCTTTTGTGTAAAGGAGAATATCCAGAAGGTGAAATTAGAAATTGGGAGCCGATTAGTGAAATAATTGCACGGACAAAACCGGTACTAGATAAATATTTGCACTATGACAAGGTCATTGTTGTTGCTCATGGAGGGGTCATTCGTAGATATTATGGAGTAGGTTTAATCGATCATTGTGAGATATGCGAAGTTGAATACAGTAGTGATTTTGAATGTTATAACTGGGTTTAATTAATGAAGACTGACTAAGGAGATAATATGATTGTATTGCAAATGTCTGGTTTCCCCGGAAGTGGGAAGTCAACAATTTCAAAAGAAATAGCAAAAAAAATAAATGCTGTAGTCATAGATAAAGACATATTGAAGTCATCTATGCTAGAAAGCGGTATAAGTGATGACGTTGCATCAAAACTATCATATGATGTGTTGTTTGATTTAGCCAAATTTTATTTAGAACAAGAGAAAAGTGTGATATTAGATTCTCCATGTTACTTTGATGAGATAATTGAAAAGGGGACAGCTCTTTCAAACACTTATAATGCTACGTATAAATTTCTTGAGTGTTCAGTTGCAAGTTTTGAGATAATTGATAAAAGAGTGAACTTAAGACAGAATATGACCAGTCAGATTAAGAAACCATCATTAAAAGGTTTTGAAAATGCTAAGTTAAGAGCAAAACACCCTGTAAATGGATATATGAAGCTTGATACAAGTGATCTAGATGTAATTGACTTTGATTCTATACTTGAGTATTTAGAAGAAACAGAAACTGCTTCGAGCGAATTCTTGTTAGGTTAGTTTTGTTATATATCATGAATTAATGAAGTTTTAAATCCGCTATCTACAAGAATTGGTTTAGTAAAAAAAGAAAGGATGGAGATATGTTTAAATGTCCAAATTGTGATGAAAAGACAATAAGTAATTACTCTAAATTATTGATTGGTCCTGTAAGGTCCGTTTCATGTAAAAAGTGTAATGCAAGCATTTCAATACCTTATATATCACTTTTCTTTACAGTAATCTATTTTGTAATGATATTATTAGTGACAAAACTAAATATGTTTTGGATGAATCAAATATCAATATTAATATCAAGTTGTGTTGTTTTTATTTATCTTCACTATAGATTCGTTCCTTTGATTATCAAACTTGATAATAATGATGACGGATATAAAAAACAAAAGAATAAAAATATGGTTATCTCAATTGGCTACTTTGTAGTATCGGTTTTTGTATTTCTTCTATTTCTAACCCAAACACAATATGAAACTAGAGAGAATATTGTAAAAGATATGACTGAGATCAATACATTACTAATGGAATTAGAGATATTGTTGGTTGATGAGGATATTCTTAAAAATGAACCTGTTAAGATTATAGACTATTTAGAGTCAATGAAGGTTGAGATTGCAGTGATTCAATATAGTAATAACAATCAATATAGCTTGAATAATTATATAGATAGTCATCTGATAGAAGGTTTGAACTTAGTTATTGTTCAATACAAAAATAATAACACTCTGACTGAGGAAGCATTGGAATACTTGATCCGAATGGTCGAAACTAGTCAACGATCTAGCTTCCTAAGACAAAAGGACACATACCATATGGAACTCAATCAATTCAGTAAACTTAAGATTCCCATAGAAATCCATGATTATGAGGATAAAATGGAAGACTATTTTTTTGAGTATAAAGAGATTTCTTCGAAGTAAATAACGTGCTAGGGGAATTTACATATATAACTGAATCTCTTGGTAATGCTGAAAACGGTTCAAGTAAATTCTATTAGTCAGTTGAACGCGAAATAAAACTATTTAATTTATTTAGTGATTCATTTAGCCATTATGTAATTAATGAGTATGGTTTTGAATCATTTATGAAGTTATATGAATCAGAAATTGATGAGGAAACATATATTAGTTTGTTTAACATAGGAAGAGAAGAATTAATACAAAATTGGAAAGACTATTTAGCGAAGGTTGAGTTGTAGCTTGCTTCATAAAATGGAGGATAAAATGATTTCGAGAAAGTTTTTAACAATTGCAATTGCTGCAGTATCAGGTGGAGGCAAAACATTTATAACCACCGAACTACATAACCATATAGAGAATTCTAAAGTGCTATGCTTTGATGATTATGATTCAGATGGCCCTGAAAATATATGTGAGTGGGTTGAAAACGGTTCTGATTATAATGAATGGAATCTGAAATCACTGACGAATGAAATAGATA